>Ga0307507_10003581_pt1 | contig 29636 bp, 27 predicted proteins | sample 7_EM_MG_FD_207223 | JGI IMG/M metagenome (GOLD analysis project Ga0307507, IMG submission 207223) | Populus trichocarpa ectomycorrhiza microbial communities from riparian zone in the Pacific Northwest, United States - 7_EM | ecosystem: Host-associated > Plants > Roots > Unclassified | place... | reverse complement strand
CCTCGTGCAGAGCCTCTGTACGTAGAGCTTCGTGCAGAGCCTCGTGCAGAGCCTCTGTACGTAGAGCTTCGTGCAGAGCTTCGTGCAGAGCTTCGTGCAGAGCTTCGTGCAGAGCTTCGTGCAGAGCGTCGTGCAGAGCGTCGTGCAGAGCCTCTATGCGCAGAGCTTCGTGCAGAGCCTCTGTACGCAGAGCTTCGTGTAGAGCTTCGTGTAGAGCTTCGTATAGAGCTTCGTGTAGAGCTTCGTGTAGAGCTTCGTATAGAGCTTTGTATAGAGCTTCGTGTAGAGCTTTATATAGAGCTTTGTGTAAAGCTTCGTATAGAGCTTTATATAAAGCCTCGCGCAGAGCCTTATACAGAGCCTCTAAGTAATAAAACTATATAAGATTATATAAGATTATATTAGATAATATATAATAGTTAAATATATAGCATATAACTTTACCTTAATTGCATATTAAGAAATATATAGTTACCTTTTAAAGTTGCTAAGTAGGTTAATTACATATTAAGAAATATATAGTTAGCTTTTAAAGTTATTAAGTTAGTTAATTGTATATTAAGTTAGTTAAATTACGTGTTAAGTTAGTCAATTATATATTAAGTTGGTTAAATTATGTGTTAAGTTAGTTAATTGCATATCAAGTTAGTCAAATTACATGTCAAGTTAGTCAATTGCGTATTAAGTTGGTTAAATTGCGTATCAAGTTGGTCAATTGCATGTCAAGTTGGTCAAATTATGTGTCAAGTTAGTCAATTACGTGTTAAGTTAGTTAATTGTGTGTCAAGTTAGTCAAATTGCATGTCAATTACGCGAAACGCGAAAATCAAAGTCTACTTAAATCTTATCCTGCGAATATTTTCCCAATATAGGCTAGGGCCTTAAGAACTATAGTAAGCCTCTAGGTGTCCGATGACTTATTACTAGGCATAGGGGTGTCTTTAGTTTTAAGCAGCTCTTAGAGCCATTTAATTTTAGTATTAGCTGCTATAAGCTCTTTTTAGGGGGTTAAGACGGCGACTGTTTCACTATTAGAGGTATTTATGGGTCCTATAGTGGCTTTACCAGCTGCTATATTTCTTAGCATAGTGGTAGGGGTACTAGGTAATTTCTAGTATTTGTTTATTTTCTAGGATTCTAGTCTGTATATATTCTATTTTTTAGGTTTCACGTTCTATTTATATTCTTTTGGTTTTAGTAATGTTCTTAGGGTCCTGTTTTATTTCCTTATTCTATTTATAGTTTTATAGATATATTTAAGTTCCTTTTTAGGAAGAGAGAGTAGTAATAAGCTTTGGATAATATTAGTAACTTAGTTAATTAAGGCACAAGCACGGTAAGAGGGTCGCGCAAGCCTATATAATTAGATTGTCTATAAATGAGGATCTAAAGCTAGAAAAAGGAAAGGGGAAGAACAGAAGCACCGCTTGAAGTTATGTACAATTCTCTGGTTATATAACGGCACTTTGCTATTACGTGACGGCAATTTGCGGTAATCTGCGGTAATGTGCCAGCTGTGGCAATATGCCAGCGCCGTAATAGGTAGGTTATACTATAGTATATACTTAGCATATGCAGCGTATATGCTCACTATTCTATAGGCAGACTATACTATAGTATATACTTAGCATATGCAGCGTATATGCTTACTATTCTATAGGTAGGCTATACAATAGTATATGCTTAGCATATGCTAAGCATATACACCTTAAATATTATATAATATTATTTATTTACTAAATACTTTAAATTCTAAAATAATTATTTTTTTGTATATGCGCTGCATATGCATAAAGCTTGGCGTGGTCCGAAGCTGATCGTGGTCCGAAGCTGGTTTGCGAGTTCGGACCACGTTGAACTTTTGGACCACGCCGAGTTTTTTGCGGACCACGCCGAGCTGTAAGCCCTTTGTATAGGTGAAGTTGACCGAATGCCGATCCATAAAATACGGCTTTTCCTAATACGGCGTATAGAACATCGGTTCTGTCATTCGTTCCGCATTGTGGGTCTGCTGTTATCTCATAAATCAGACGTGGAAAATTCGGTTGGTTAGTAAGGAGCAGATGCCCGCACGTGCGCGTAGTGCACATACCAACCGTCCAGGGTCTGATTTACGAGATAAGTCTACTGGCGGTGACCTCCGAAAAGTTGACGTGTGACTTCCAATATCACCTGCGTACTCGAAGACCTCAGGGTTGCCTTTCTGGATGGGACAAAGATGATAGCTTGGGTGCTAGGCATTATCTTCATCCAGCTAAGCCTCCGCTGATCTAGCACTCTTAAATACAACAACATTTATCCCTCCGCAGTGCCCCAACACGCGTGTACTTGAACCCTCATCCCTAGAAGTAACTCCCTTCACTGTCCCTCAGACCGTCTTGATCCAACATGGAACGAATAAGAGATTTTTTGCGGAGGAGGTCTTCCTACGAGCCGCTAGAAGGTGGCTCTGAGAGCCCTGATGGAGAGAGAATCGAGGATCCGAAGCACCGGAAGTTCTCTTGGATAGATTATGCTGTATTCTTTCTTCTTGGCATCTCTATGCTATGGGCTTGGTAGGTTCTTCGCCTACTCCTAATGCCGACTTACTAACTCCTCTATAGGAATATGTTTCTAGCTGCCGGACCTTACTTTCAACATCGATTTGAATCAAACGAACCAATTCTCAGAAACTTCCAACCCGCAGAGCTGTCGGTATCCACTATCACCAATCTTGGCTCGATGTTTGTCCTCACGAAGCTCCAAGCCCGCGCATCGTACCCAAAACGGATTATGGCCTCTCTTATCATCAATATTGCCATCTTCACACTCCTTGCCATGTCGACGAGACTATTTCTTGGCGTTTCCGCTAGTGTATACTTCGCCTTCCTTATATTAGTGGTATTCGGCACAAGTCTGGCAACTGCTTTATGTCAGAATGGAGTCTTCGCATACGTCTCAGGTTTCGGCCGAGAGGAATATACACAGGGCATTATGGCTGGTCAAGGTGTTGCTGGAGTGCTTCCATGCATTGCGCAGATTGTATCCGTACTTTCTGTGCCCGAAATGACTGTCAATGGCGGTGTTCCGCAGAAGGCTACCACATCTGCGTTCGCCTACTTTTTGACCGCTACCGTCATCTCCACAATCGCACTACTCGCTTTTGTACTACTCTTGTCAAGACATGGATCACGGCAGCGTCACAAATCAGTAATGGACGGTGGCGATGGTGACGATGAAAATATAGAGGCACAACGCGAGTCAATACCTCTTTATACTCTTTTGAGAAAGTTATTCTGGCTTGCTGGAGCCATCTTCCTTACCTTTGCCATTACGATGTTCTACCCAGTTTTCACTCAAGAGATTGAGAGCGTGAGGCCTATACCTCCACGCCTCTTCCAACCGGCGTCATTTATACCACTGGCGTTCCTCTTCTGGAATGTCGGAGATCTACTCGGGAGACTCGCACCTGTTATCCCTGCACTCTCCTTGGCATCCCGACCGCGGATCCTGTTTATGCTTTCCCTTGCTCGGATTGTGTTCATTCCTATGTATCTACTATGTAATATCCACGGTCGAGGTGCTCGATTTAGCAGCGATACGTTTTATTTAGTGGTGGTTCAGTTCCTGTTTGGACTTTCAAACGGCTACATCGGGAGTAGCTGTATGATGGGTTTTGTAGAATGGGTTGGTATAGAAGAGAGAGAGGCAGCTGGAGGTTTCATGTCGCTCTGTCTTGTTGCTGGTCTGACTGTGGGAAGTTTGCTGAGCTTCCTGGCTGCCGGATCAGGGTCTTAGCGTCGTGGACCGATGTACTATATTGGATACTAAACACTGCTTTTAGATAGCACAACGAATGAATAGCAGTGCTATCTATAAACTCAAATGCACTAATGAGAGCTCATGATCGCCATCCTGCCTCGTGAAGTGAATCGCCATAGCGTCATTGGATGAAATGATGGTTACCGAAAGCAAAGGCCAAAGAGACCGTCGTCACCACAATCCACGGAGCCGCTCCCGGATACCCACGGCCATATTCCAATACATCTCGGACTACTCTGAGAACTCAAACAGGGTTTAAGCAATGTCTCACCTCCCTGTCAAGACACTGAGAGTGAAGCGGGGAATAGACCAGGTTCCGGTTGATTCCCTCGGTATGTTGCTTGTGCCTCACACACCATTCCCACAACAACATACTCCTACTTACTGCGCTTAGTTATCGAGGACAGGAGTCGGAGCAAGAGGCGCCTGACCGACCATGGAGTAGTCTTCCGACGCATTCAACCCGACGAAGACGTCTCGCTAGCCATCTCGAAGATTGAACGACATCAAGTTTCACAGTGTATTGCTAGTGCCCAGCTCACTCCAACGGTGCCATTTGTCAGAGCTACTCAGCCTGGAGAAGAGAACTTACCTCTCAATGTACAAAGAAGCCGCTCCGCCCTTGCACGCGTAGATCCAGATGCAGCACGACCCGCCACAGTACCTTCGTCACCACACCTCCTCTCTCCCTCTCCTGCTGCCCTACAGATTCAATCAGGCTCGACTCCTAGACGATACCATCTCTCCCGACATCCTTCCTCCACGTCACAGGTCACACTGGGTAGTGGGGGCAATAAACGGAAACGGGATCAGCCAGTTCCGGTGTTTGTTGAGACAAGAACTCCTCTAGAAGGCCCCACACAGCCGCTGGGCACTATAAACAGGCAATACAATACGGACAGGAATAATGCGGTCCATGGAGTATCAAGCCTTGTGCCTCAAAAGCCGTTGTCATCGCCTCGCAAACGTCCTGGTGCGAGTGCCGCAGAGAAAGAATGGAGAGCGAAAAACTGGGCACCCCCCGTTCCAGAGCAGAAGGAAGTTATCAAGAGCGCAAAGCAGCCTTTAGATAAACTAGTAAGCGATTTAGAAAAGTTTGCTCAAGAAATCGAGCATGAAGACGTTACGGCAGCAACCGCAACAAAAAGACATTATAACTCAAAACACCAACCCAAAGCACCATCATTGAGATACAAAGACAGACACCTTGAGAAATCTCCTGCTTGCGATGATGATGCCATGGATCTTGATGTTGAGGATGAAGAGGAGGGCAAGTATGTGTACGACATATACGTGCGTGATGTTGGTATGAAAGACCCGCTCGAAGGAGGGGTTGCACCGAAGGGTACCTTTGGCTTTCTTATCATCACGGATGAAGATGACCCTTTCTGGGAAACATATGGAGATGATGATAGTGAAAAGGAATGGGACACTGACGACGAAGACGAAAATGCGGAAAATTACTACGGGGCGGACTATCCAGAAGATGAAGTTGCCTCTGACGATGAGCTTGACTTGGACGCCTACAAATACCGCCAGGGCGCTTCTGATGAGGAATACGATGCCGACCACGGTGCATGGAGCGATGACGAGGAAACTCGATATCCTTGGAAACGGAATACGGATTCCCATCAACATGTTTAAGGCAAGGATCACATTTGATCCCTCTCTCATGTTTCAACAGACGTTCTTCGTATCTGTACAATATAAATCTCACTTCGATGCCAAAGGTCGCAGATAAGCAAGACCGTCATTCTTCGTTGAGTTAAAAAATGAAGCTACTCGGTAACCTTAAATGGAATGATCAAGAGAAAACATTCGACGTTAACTCCTGGTTATTACATCCCCCGAAATGATATATAATCAACGGATGACCTTGGACAAAGACCCTCGAAATGCTAATCCGACATGTGCACGCGAAGTACATCTTGCAACTGAAGCAGGCCGTTTACAAACGAGCTCCGGGTGACTTGAATTTCTCTTCCAGCCTCTTTACAAAACTTTCTTTCTTCATTAATTTCACCTTTTGTCGAAACCTATTCTTATTAATAGCATCTCTATTTCCCCCGGGGATACTCTTACGCCTCTTAATTAGATTCCACTCTTTACAGCCGAATAGCCTGTAAGCTTCACTCTGAAGCCCGCTTATTGTACGCTTAGTGGTACCTTCCGAACCTATGGGTTTCTGGCCCTCTCTGTCTTTGTACGAAAAAAACTGCTCCGCGACAACTTTCCATGAGTGTTCCAACACCACGTGCAAGTAAAGAAGCATGATCTTCTCGTCCAAGGTGTACTTAGGACGAGAATTATTTCTTCCACACGTGTCACCCTGAGTGTCCTCTGTAACCAATGGGTCGTCATTGACCATGACTTCGACATCCTCATCGCTGGGCAATGATGAGGTAGTCGTCTCCGGCGAGCAACAGCTAGCTCGGCTCCATGTCGATTCATCGGTGTCCGTATTCTGAACTGTCCTAGTGGCATTGATAGCATTCCAGAACTTGGAGCCACTCGGGTCATATTCAACCAGACCATGTGAGTCTCGTGAGGGTTCGCCAGCCAACTTTGCACTCTGTACCCCGCGCTTTCTCGACAACCAAATGGACAACGTGGCGTCGCTTTGTGGATTCGTGCATCCTGGGGCTATGGTTTCAAGGCTCATCTTAGCCAGGTCGGGGATACATCCGTCGAGGTTGGACAAGTCTCGTGAGCATGTCGAGGTATGCATTTCTCCGATGCGTGTGCTCCGGTCAAGGGAACCTAGAGATTCGATACTTCCATGAGGACCTGGGTTTCTGCTACTCAGCATCTCCTCTGGAGCCAAGTATGGATTTAACATACCTCCGAGGCCTCTCATGATGGCGAGTTTTAAGAACAAAGATGTGTATGATTGACTAAATCAGCTGTAGATGAAGGATATCCAGGCCGTCCCGATTGCTTCGAAGCATTGACTAATCGTGTCAATATTTATACCTCGAGGTCCTAGGGAGTAGAAGAGGGATGTAAGGTAGCTCAGGATTGGGTGTCAACCCCCGCCGGGGCGGATGGGACGCATCCATGGGCTATGGACGGTGATTTGACGCCAACACCGCAGACGGAAAGAGTGCAGAAGTCGCCTACAGCCCTCGAAAATGACCTCTCAGAAGTTCAAACCCCTCACACCATAACACTGCCCACATCACTACAATGCAAGTCTTCGTCGAATCATCCTTCTTGTCGCAGCTCAGGTTACTCAATCGCTGTCTGGTCCGCTGAAAGCTTGGAACCAATCCCCGTTGTTGCAGACCGCCTCTTCAATGCATCCACCATCGCAGAGCCTTGAAAAACGAATACCTTTAGCAGATTGCGAAGGTTTATTCGGAATATCGAACTACGTTTGAACAGGACTCACTTGTCCTGGAGTGCATGAACACTGTAATACTGAGCAGTTGACTGTACACTTAATTCCATTGTATGCATCGATGATATAACGAGAGTTGACCGAAGGAATGCATAATTGGACTAAGGTGTTATTTCGGGGATGTGTAACATTCAACCCTTCTAGGCTGCCAGAGGTTTCTCTGCTCGGCAATCATGACCTCTATACCATTGCAGGAGACCCTGCCCCTACTTCTCCGCTTGTTTGGACCCCATCTCTTGGCGTAACGCCTCAACTCTTCTGGAAGGCTAGTCACGCCAAGAGCGTTGAATTCTCACACGGATCTCCCAATCTAGGCTAGAGAGCTTCAGCATATGTTCGACTCTCCTTAGCTTTGAAGATGCGCAGAAACGCCACCAGAGTAGGGGCCTGTCGATTGACCTACATCCCAGATTGATCGAAACAAAGGTACTCCCCCCGCCGCGAATCTTGCAGCTTGGCCACAAGCTCGGTCGGGAATGTTCAGCTATCGGCATATCTGCAGCATTGCTAAAAGCACGGCCTCCAATGACCTTACCAACCCTTCCGAATCTATCCATCTTGTCCAAGTGCAACGAGGTGAGACCCCATCCGTTTTATTTTAATTGCGGGCGAGCTTGAGAAACACATCCTGAACCAAGACAAGTCTACGGAACTTCTCTATTGTGTTTAAGGTGAGCTTGCGGAACTACGGATATGATCGTCCTACAACCATATCGAACTTTGAGCTGCAACACGCTACTCAAAATTTCGCAAGTTCGAAGATTAGGAGATGCGAGATTTCGGGCTCAACTCTCAACTAATCATCAGTTTCGTTTCGCTGCGTAAGCCACGACCATCTGCAACCAGAGGGGGGGCGTAGTGTTAGTATGAAAATCTGAGTACGTCCAGAGGCCGTTTCGAGGTTGACCGGTGCAGGCAGCTTTTGAAGCAAAGGCGGCTAACCCCTCGAAGTCGGTGCTACTGAAAAGGTTATTCTTTAAACTTTTGCCGCCGGGTGTTCCCGCCTACTTCCAAAGATCACGGTAAGCTGTCAATGAAGGCAAGCCCCGCGTCAAAGCCCACGCAATGGTTCGGCCACGTTATGCGGCATGATCTCGATGCAATCCGGGATGACGCTACGTCGGGCAGATGCATTATATGCTACCACCCGTCCGTTTTAGGGGCCAGCATTGGTTTTAGTGTAGTTAGCAGTAAGTGACATGTCAGTTTTCCCGCAATGGGTCTGATTAATTGGAGACAGGAAAAAGCAAAATCATATCCTCACGTCAAGTGCGATTAGAGGTGACAGCGACTGAGGCGTCGATTGTGGCGGAACTAGCACCCTAGCTTTCAACACTTGACGAGCTGCCCGCTGATGCTTTTCTCTGCAGACTGCGTCAATGGGGTAAGTTGTGGATGCTAGTGGAACCAACTTATTGCAATTGGCCCGACCCGTCCTAGCTATGGGGGCTGCCCCAACAAACAGAGTCTGGACCCCATGTGGCGTGTACCTGACTTTGGCGCGGACATCCTTCAAATTGCTGGATCGACTACCTGATGGTTGTCGATCTGCTGGCGACAATTCTAGATTCCATGGATCGGGCACGCCATGGTCGATGAAAGGGACTGCTATCTAGCGGTACCCCGGCCTTATAAGTCCAGAAGCACAGCAGAGTGGGAAAGAAGAAATAGATCGGTGCATTGCGACGCCTCGGGAAAGCCCGCGGAGGGGCCCCGTTTTCTTTCGCTATCTTCAGAACTTTCTTTCATAAGTACCACAGTATTTTTTGTTCGGTCAAATTCATTGTTTTCTTCCATTAATTCTTATTTATACGCCAAGATATTCACTTCACTGTTTCATTCAGTTCAAGGAATGCCTTTGCTTAGGGAATATAACCTCGAGCTATCCCCGCCGTTTGAAACCGTCTTGGTATTTAGTAGGCCAAACTTCGAAAGTTAAACATAGTGTTACACGAAGCCGTGCCTCACCTTATCAAATCTGGTCGCAGCAAAGTTCATGCAGCTACTGCATGCCTTGACTGTGCCGCCCCCTCATCTAATTCACGTGCCCAGGTGCTGCTTCGCTGTTCTGAATATTCTCTGGTCTCAGGAATCGGGGCTTCTCAGCTGGTTTAAGCCACTTTCTAAGCTTTCCCTGGCCGCTAGCGAACAGTCGACAATAGTTTCGCAACACTAAACCCAATAACATCGTACGACAATACAGTGGTCTAGCTAGCCTGGAGCCAAGTTTTTTACAATATGATGAATGCTCCATAACAGAACTTTTTCGTTAGAAGCATAGCAGGGAGATAACAACTGAATACAAACAAGGTGTGATAATTATTAGCGCTCTAGATTATTACGATTGTCGTAACGTTAAGCTCATTTTCTGCCCTTCCTCTGAGTATCAAGTTCATACTATGTGAGAGTTAAAAACATCCAGTTCTATCACAGATTTCCAGGAAAGCGAATCTAGCAGCTCTAAAACGCTTACCCGAAATTATACCTCCCGCGTATCCCCGAACGTATGCTCTGAATACCTATACCGACAAGGCCGAAGCATCCTAGTATCCCACCCAGAGGTATCCTTACAACAACTGGTTACTGATTGCAAGGGTATTAGGAGGAAAGAACCTTTTCCAGCCATTTTCAGGGAACCAGTACGACCAGAATTTCCTTCATGGGTTGATCCTGCGACATAGAATAATTGTGAAACATTGGTATATCACTGCCTACCTCTTCATGCATGCCACGATAATTCAAGCTAGGCTTTTTAAGACTACAGCCTAGTCTTGTTATAAGTAAGCAGATTCCGGAAATAGAGTGTTGCTGGTATTGTATGACGTTCTATAATAAAGCTGGACGAGAGTCCTTTGAAGTCTTTAGAGGTATAACACTAGGAAAATATCGGGAGTACAATGAGTAGCAGTCAATGTTTAGAACAACAGGTCGAAGCACTTAAGGGTGGCCCTCCCTCACTTAACCACACTATGATTGCTCCTCCTATCCTTCCGCTACTCTTTAGCCTTCACGATGGTATCGGTCTTCAGTTCTGCCAGGCCGAACACGGTCACCAGGGCGGGCCACAACTTTTCTCGAATGATGGGCAGTATCATAGAGAAGGGTGCTTCCCGTCCATCTTTATAACAAAATAAGTTTAATGCCGTCCTGCACTGCGCATTAGTATACTCTATGCCCTTCCCAAAGATCCCCTGCTGGCGGAAGTCTATAATCTGGCCTGTTTTATTTTCTATCATCCGGCTGCTCCATGTAATAATATTTGTGCCTCTTATCCACCTAATTTGGCCATTAAATCTTAATCTGCCGTCTTGGTTTACTCTGCGCTTTTATTAGTTATCCTAACCTAGTTGCTTAAATAAAAGAAAAAGGCAATCTACCTAAATAAACATATTACGTCTCTTCCGTCCGCTGCCTGGATTAAGCACCTCTGTATTGCATCTATCCAGTTTTGGCATACGTCACATATTTTGGTAATTCCAGCTCGCTATATTTAATTAGCACCTTATAGTAATTCATGAGTATAAGATAGGAGACACACTGTATAGGATAGTAAGGGCTGCTGACCCTCTACTATCAACATTCTATACTCAATCCCTCCTTTTCTGCACGCCTTGTCGCCCTTTAATAGCACAGGGACCCTTGTCAAACTATCAATAACTAGCCCATGGCTAGTGTAAGCCAGTCGGTGACCTCCGTCGTCGGCGAAGTGCATCGTGTTGGGGTCATCAAAGAGCATCGATGCGATTAGGATGCTCCAGGAGGTGCAAAGCCCGTAGTGGTCTGCCCATAATCTGCAAAACTATTCATCTGGTAATTGTCAAATTCGTTTCTCCAGGTGTTCTATGGTGCTTTTGTCAAATCATAAAATTTAAACAAACTCTCCCCAAGTTTTCCCTGAAAGCTGCACAATGACCTCAAACATGTGGAAAGAGCTGTAAAGGGTTCTCGGCCATGTCTTACGACATGCTTCCATTGCGCGCTCAAAAAGCCTGGGTTGAGAATCCATCGTTTTGCAAGCTGTTTGTGAGAAATTAGTTGGCTAATGTGCTCGACTTCCTGGGTCTACTACTAAGAATTATTCTGCAAGGCGCCAGCAAACTATCTAACCTAAAAACGACCACAAGTATTTGGAAGCTAGTGGTTGCCTACAAATAGACTTTTACAGTTCCATGGAATGTTATAAGCTTTGCCTTATTAGGTAGTGCACACGCTGTTGAGTTTGGTTAGCAACCTTAACCAGAATTAACATTGATACTTGCCCCATTTATCCTTAACACTGCGTCCTTATTAATTAACTTCATCGTCGCCATTAATATGTCCGATGACACTAGCTTTGAGACTCTTAATGACTTCCTCATGTAAATATATTTTCCTTTATTACCACCAGCCAAGAATTTGACGCCGCAGACAAGTAAGGTTGGATTAAATTTAAGTTATACTTTGCCAAGAAGCGTTTAAACAAATATGACTCAAATATTCCACGGACCACGCCATACAGAAAAAATTCTTCTCATCCATTATCTCTTGGCATGCCTCTCGGTGCGAACCTAGTCCTTTTTTAGCCCTTATAGAGACCTAGCAATGTTGCCATTGTTCCTCTTTTTGGCCTGGTGTTTTAAGCCTTACTACGATGCTGCTCCGCAACTTCACGATCTTACGCTTTTCTACCGCTGGGACATTCTACATGGAAACTAGGGAAAGAGGGTATTACTGGGATAGTCTAGATATATAAGGACCCAATTGCCATAACGGAACTGTTAGACTATTTTAGGATATAGAATTATTACTACAAGGACATAGTGCTTATTAATCCATACGGCCCTTGTAGTGTAAATGACTCCTAATGCCTATTATTATATATCTCTTTACGTAGCAAACAGACAAACCATTAACAACACCTAAGACTCTAGGAGTCACTGGTCCTCATCGCCATCCTCACCCAACCACAGAGCCTCTTCGTGATCGAGGTCTGAAGGGTTGTCATACGGGATAGATTTCCATGAGTCTATTATGCTGTTAGTATACACCCATGACCATTAAGAGGAGGCGTTTTGCATACGGATTTCCCAACCCACCAGCCTCATATACGCATGCGTCTCTTCTAGACTCATCTCAAAAATATCCTTTGTCGGTGGCACCCACTGACCGGCGGCCTTTGATGGCGTCTTAGGCGTTGTAGGGCGTACAGGAGACGCTGGACGGTTTATTGGCATGGTTGGAGACGAAATGTTAGTCGCAGGAGTATTGGAGGAGCTGGAGGGCAGAGTAGACGGCGGCGTCATAAAAGGTGCATTTGCAGGAGCCGAGAGACCTAGTAGCGGTTCAGAGGCAGCTCGGTGAAGCCGTTTAGCAAGACCTTGCGTGTAGTGGGGTTCTTCGGAGGATCGCTTGGAGGATTGCGATGCCATTCTCTATATTCGTGACAGAGCTTGGATTTAAGCTAGAGTTAGAGGTAGAATAGGAGAAGGTGTTGGAGAAAGGGTCGGAGAAAGTTTTGCGGACGTTAGATGGAAGCTGTAGCTAGGTGTAGAATTTGCGTTGGAAGTTGTTCGTGTGTTGTTTTTAAGAAACTTTGAGTCACGGCAGGTACTAGGGGCACGTGGTGGGGTAGCCTAGCGCAAGATGGATCAAACGCGATCAAATCAACCCATCATATACAGAAATGTTGCAATTCACAGCACCCTAAACGATAAATCCACTTACATATCTAGCCAAGTATTAGGACACCATAATTACATTCCCTCTTTTCTAGTCCTTGTGTACCAAAGAACCTCCCATAATCCATAAAAAAAAAGATCGGGGGGTATTACTATCCCAACTCGCATCCAGCAGCAAGAAAACCGAAAAATCCACCCCAAAAGGTATCTAAACGCCCGCACCCATCCTAGTCCCAGTCCTAGTCCCCGGGCCTAGCTCAAATACGGGCCATTCGAATAAATAGATAGCCTCCTGAGCAGCACGCCCATATCTAGCATGTCCACGCTCGGCTTTCGTATGTAGTATTCTCAAACGACTCGTTGACGGGTGGGTCTTTCTCGAGCCTGATGGAACCATTCTGCTAGCACCTGGCCCCAGAATCCTAGTTCTGCGTCGCACGCCTGCAATATCCGAGTTTGCATCTTTGCATACTAGGGTCACGATCATGGCAACGGCTCCGGTATAAAGGACGTCTATCTTCGATATGAGGTCATGCTTTGTCTCTTCGTCATCTTGCACGATGCAAAGCGTGTCGACCCAAAGGTGTCTCTCTCCTGGGCAGAGACAAGATCCATGGCGTCTTGAATAACTTGAGAGATCTAATCTCTATGCGCAAGTATTAAAGCAATGCTCCATGTTGTTCCGAGTTGTAACGGTTGTCTTTCGTCAAATTGAGGCTAGAAACACCTCCCCAAACATAATCCAATACCATATAGCTAGAGCATGGGGACTATTTGCTTGTCCATAACATCAACCAGCGTCAGTGTTATCTTTTGCGTACCATCCACGTCCGCCAATGCCCGGGTACATCCTTCTCCATGAGTTTTCTCGCAGTTTTGGTTCGTAGCACGGACGGCGGCGAAGTCGATTCTATGTTGTGGAATTGCCTAATGTGGACATTGAGCCTGCAATTTGATTTGCTCTTTTTTTAAAAAAATCAGTAAGGGCACAGAGGTGAGGATATGGGTCTCATGGAACCTGCTTTGATACTGGATCTGCACAAAGCACATCTGATATGCCGACGTGTGGTGGTTTTGTCGAGTGCTAGGTGCGCGGTTGCGTAGCACTTTTCGCAGAGGCTCTCTTGTCTAGGTTGTTTTCGTAGTATTGGCGCTGCTAGATACAGAAAAGACCTGTTTCTTGCAGCAGCATGCGGTGCTTGGTAGTGACCACTGACCAGCCCTAACGCTTGTAAGACTCTGGCTATCATCATGCCTAGTGAATCCCGCAGCTCTCTCAGATATGCCCTTGGTAACCTCGGGATACAACGTGCCATACGAGCCTGCTAGAGGACGATCTCTGACCAGATTCTCCATTAATCAAGGTGACATGTCGAAAATTAAGATCGACTAAACAGAACCGGCATATTCCAATTAAACAGCAGTAGCAAGTCAAGATGCACCGTAGCGACTGTAGGATGCCATCGAGGCACAGACCGAAACGATTAAGCCCTCTCCCATCGCTCTTCATAGTACCATTTCTCCACACCCTCCTTGCTCTTACCCATATCCTTACCCGCAAGGTTGAGTCTCTATATTTTTCTTCAATATAGAGGGCCCCAAGCATAGAGACACCCAAGTATAGAGACTCCCAAGCATAGACTCCCAAGCATAGAGACTCCCAAGCGTAAAAACTCGCAACATCAGCCACTTCCAGCATCCTATTGCAGTGCCCATCCCAACCTAACTCCCAAGAACGCGTCCACCCAAAAACCCCACCATGCACTGTACTCGTTCCATCCGCAGCCAGGGAGCTAGGGAAGTGTGACCAGTAATATATCTCTCTCAGCCATCATAATTTGATCAAACGCGATCAAATCAAACCATCGCATACAGAAATGTTGCACTTCACAGCACCCCAAACAATAAATCCACTTACATATCTAGCCACGTATTAGGACACCACAATTACATTCCCTCTTTTCTAGTCCTTGTGTACCAAAGAACCTTCCATAATCCATAAAATAAAAAAAAGAACGGGGGGTATCACTATCCCAACTCGCATCCAGCAGCAAGAAAACCGAAAAATCCACCGCAAAAGGTATCCAGACGCCCGCACCCATCCCAATCCCAATCCCAGTCCCCGGGCCTGGCTCAAATACGGGCCATTCGAATAAATAGATAGCCTCCTGAGCAGCACGCCCATATCTAGCATATCCCTCCTTCCTCTACTAAACCCAAACGCCAGTCACAATGCATAACTCGTCCCTCTTGCACCCGCTCTCTCCCTACCCACCTCACGAACCCCCAACACTAGCCACACTCGCCACACTCGCCTTGCGCTGCCCACCCGACGGCGGCGGCAACTGCCCGGGTAGTATCTGCCTCGGCCCACCACCCCCCGCCACAGCCGCCGCCGCCTGTCCCGCCAAAAGGCTCTGCCGCCTCGACCCCGGCTGCTGCTGCTGCGACTGCTGCTGCTGCCCTGACTGCAGCGACTGCGCCTGCGACTGCAGCGACTGCGGAGTCGGCCCGTCCAGCCCCGCGCTCAGCGGCGTCGCGAACCCGCCCCCCGTCCCCGGTCCCGGTCCCGGTCCTGCGCCCGTAGCCGCAAACCCCTCGCCGCCCGTCGCGACGCCGAGGCCCAGCATGCCACGCCCAGCACCAGCACCGGAACCAGCACTAGCACCACCGCCGTCGCCGGGCCCTGCGGTCGAGAAGAGCCCCGCGCCGCGGGCGCCGCCGAGCGCGTTGTGCAGCATGTCTTTCATGCGGATGAACTGGTACTTGCTCTTGGTGGAGATGAAGGTGCGGGTGGCGAGGGGCCGGGGCCGCGACTTGGCGATGGCGGCCATAATGGCGTCGCGCTCCTCGTCTGAGTCGACGGCGCCTTGGGGCTCCAGGTCGTCTGCCAGCGGGGCGTTGGCGTCAATGGCTGCTCCTGTTGTGGGGGTTAGCGTTATTTTGTGAGGAAGATCCAATGCGGAATGGAAAATACAGAGTATGGCGGGGAAGGGATGGTCGGGAGGAAAGGAGATTATGAGAGGGGAGAAGGAGGAAAGGGAGAGGGGGATTCCTGAGTAGTGCGTAGCTGGTAGATGGGCCAGCTCGATGCCGGAACACGTAGACAATGGAAAAAGGCATTTAAGCAGTTCCAGTGTTGGATATAACATGTGAAAAAAGAAGTTTGCTCACTTTGCTGCTTCGCCTGATTCTTCTTCTGATACTGTGCCAGCAGCATATCATACGGCAGACTGCGACCCGGCACCGCACGCTTCAAGCCCATCGAATGGCTCTTACATGTCAAGCTCCTGGCGCAGAAACCACCATTCGCTAGTGCCACACCGCACTGCCTCTCGACATCGACCGGTCCCTTCGGCTTCGCCGTCTTCGGCTTCGGCTCGTCCTTCTTTTTCTTCTTGGCGTTCGGCGCCTTCTCTGCGTCCGCATCTAGCTTGCGCTTCTTGCCTTTCTTCGCAGCGTCGACGTCGGCAGCCGCGCCCTTGACGGCGCTCTTGCGCGCGTTGTGCTTGATGGAGCCCTCGTCGTCGTCGAGCTTCTCGCCTTTCTCCTTACGCAGCGCCGCGTCTTTCGCCTCCTTCGCCTCCTTCTTCTTCTTCAGTTTCTCCTGCTTCTTGTTCAGGCAGTCGCGGATATGGTTTACGGACGCAGCGCGCAGCACGGGGCGGCGACAGTGCTTGCATTGCACCGTGTCGACCTTGTCTTCGAGCGGGCGGCCAGTCGGGAATGCCGAGAGCGTCTTTTCGTCGAGCGGGTTGACTAGCGGTGATGAGGGGGTTGTCGATGTGGTGTCCGACTTCTTGGACGTGTCGACAGCTGGGAGGGTTGTGAGCCTTGCGCCTTGCCACGACGTTTGTTGCTTTTTTTTTGCCCGCAGCGCTCGCTCCCACCGCTCATCTTGAGGCGTGCGATGGGCTTTGGGAGAGGTTAGAACGACATACCAATGATCTCGCTTCCCATCCAATTGCCCGCTATTGTCTGCTTCGGAGCTGTCTTCTTGAGCTTGATGGTAATAGGCTTCTTGTCTTTTTCTGAAAAGACTTCTTTGTAGATGTTCGGGTCTACTAGACCTTGCTTTGAGGAAGATGTTGAAGGCGCGGGCGCTGTAGGCAGCAATATCAGCATGGAGATGGAGGGGTAGGATGGGGAGTGCTGCGGTACTTTTGCGGGCGCCGTTCGCGGCCATGATGAATGAAGAGTGGCGGAAGGGCGAGGGGCGGGTGGAGGTTCAGTTGATACCAGCTAGACAGTAAGGATGGGTGAGAAGAATGTATGGGAGAATCGGGGAAGGTTGGGGGGTTTGGAGGGTTGATCGACAGTTGGTGGTCGTGTGGTGCACGATGATGTTGGTGAAGGGAAAGCCAAGACTTTCTCAAAGATGGGTGGCTACGGTCGCACTGATTAGGATTAGTCCCAAAACTTGTCCGGCGGATGTGGAGAACGAGTTTGCGGAGAGGCTGGTGAGATTGGCCCCCATTTCAGCTATCGTGCATAGTCAAATTACGTTCAATACTGTCATCTACTATGTTTGAATTAAATTCCTAGTCTTATTGTTTGGGAAGGTTTCTTTTGCCCTCATATCACTTCTACTTTACAACACCGTGCTCTGTACATCCAGCGCCATACAGTCCAAAATAGATACGAACTGCCTCAGTTAGAAGAAAAAAGTCGCTTCTATTCCGCCCTATGCAATCGAAGCCAACAGCAGCAACACCGTGATAATGCAAATAGTAGACCTGGGTCTTCGACGACCACCAAAAGCTTGATGGGCCGAATATGTCCTGTGTCTTTGGAGGAGCCGCCGATATGTCGTGACGTGAGTTCGTAATTCGTGAAATGCGATGTGTGCAGAGTCAGCTATTGCATGGCTGCCCACTACAACCTCCCATATCGAGTCCCTTGTCGTGTCAATGGCTTCCCATTCTTCCCAACAGGCACCTTCATCTTGGGCTCGCCTCTTCTTTGTTTCTTTGGTCTGGGTTGTTCCGAGTGGATATGACCAAACTGCTCCCTTGCTATGCTGTTCGTCCAAAGCAAGCATTGGTCTTTTGTGGCCTCTAGGTCGATATACGTCTTTGTACGAGTCGAAACACGTGTCGCCGAGTCGTCACCCTCTGCCTTGTTCTGCTCAACCTCTGCTCGGTGCTCCTTCATCTTGCCCATGTATTCGATGATGGGCTCACGGAATGACTGGAGCTCCTTCCGAAGAACCTTTTCCCTGTTGCCGCGCTCGTCTAGCCAGGCGATGAGCTTGTCAATATCCTCTGGATCGTCGTAATATCCCCACTCAATCGAGTCTCCGAGACGAGTCGGACCTTCGTCCTTTTCCCTACGCTCAGGAACCGTGATACTAAAGGCTTCACGATCCTTCGACAAGATAGGCTCGGTGATCAGAGGCGCCATCTCTGATTTGTCAGGCCCTTGGACCCAGAGGCGACCATTGGCATAGCCGTATTCCGCCGTTGAGCTTGTCTGAAGCCCGCCGTAAGGCATGCCGTTACGCTCAAACCAGTAATACCGATTCATGAACCGATCTTTTCCTAGGTACTTGCTGCGCTGCACAGCCGCTTCTCTGAGATCATCGTCTTGCTCGTTGATCATGTCTTCGCAATGCTTGATTTCGACCTTCTTCTTTTCGATGTCTCTAAGGAGTTTCTTCCACTCCGCTGACTGCTTAGATTTGGCTGCCTCGGCCTTTTCTTTTTTCAACCTCTCTTTACGGGCTTCCTCCTCCTCACGCTTTCGTTTTAGAGACTTAGTATGACGAAGTGTTCGGCTGATATTCCGAGGCTCTTCTTCCGAACTGCTTCCGCCTTCTTGAACTTCTTGACCATCTTCGGTCCCGGTCATGGTTACATCCGGAATCTCATTTGCTTCCGGTGGAGGAGAAGATGGCATGTTTGCAGGTAGCAAGATCTTCCTGGTTTGATCAAGTTGGAGTAATTCCTCAACGCTGTTGTGGTTTTTAGTAGGATCACGCATACTGGAAATTTTCATGAACTTACAGAATTTTCTTGTTCCGCTGATACTCAATCTTTTCTTTCCGGATCGTTGTCATTTCCTCACTGGCTGAGGACAAGTGGTTCCTAAAGTTATCTGTGCGGACAGCGAGCATGCAGGCTATCTCCAATGCAGCAACGCGTAAGTTGACATCTAAGCTGACATACTGCAAACGAATACTCTCTAATGTGGGCTCTGTATCCACTGGAACAAGATGAGTGAGAATTTCCTCACACACTTCCTTCTGTCCGGGAATGAACGACACGTTGTGGATTATTCCCACCATTATGGCCTGCCAACCTCCATTCTTGAAATGTCTCTCCTTGCACTGGTCCACCCACTTAAATTCATTGAGAAGCTCGGCAGCTCTGTGCACCAAGCGAGGCTCCGCGACACTAGGACTACGCCTGGCTAGGGCTGCCGCCTCAGATTTTGCTAGGCTGCTCCGGGTTGTTCTCACAGGAGGTTTAGCCTCTATCTCGGGTTCTGGAGATGAGGGTGTGCTTGGCTCCTCTCTAGATTCTGACTCATCATCTTGATCTTCGATGTTTGGAAGCCCAACCTGCACTTTGCCAGTCTCGTCGACCAGCTGTTTTAGGATCGCACAGTGGACTTCGGCGAATAGTTCACATTCCACTTCTTCATGTGAGAACCGCATGGCATCCACAAAGTCATCAAAGGTGAATGAATCGAGGTAAAAGACTTCGTCGTGCACATTCAGAGTCTCCCAAGTACATAAAAGAGGTCCCATGGATTTCATCAGGATTCCAGTTTCTCTATTGGAAGGTTCTGCCCCTGCCGGAACATCGTCGGAAAAGAATTTGAGAGGGGGGCGCTGTGTTCCGTTGCGTCTCGGTTGGAGCTCTAAGTCTTCAATTGGATATTTCATTGGAGGAGCCGGTGGCGGAGGAGGCGGAGCTGGTGGTAGTGTTGTCGGGGCGATCACCTGGTACGGCATGAACTGATTCTGGAATGACAGGCTGATTGGCAGGCCAGGTCCATGCTGGAAGTTGGGATGGATATCGTGTGGGAGATGAGGTGGACCAGCCATTGGCAGGAACGGAGGTAGCCGTCCGTTGGTGTGTGGTGGCATTTGCAAAACCTGCTGCTGTCTATGCCTTGCAAAGTCCTCAGCGGAAAGTTTCCTCTGCCCCTTTACCGGTGGTTTGCCAGCGGCACCTGTTTGGGCGTGGCTAGCTAAGAAGTTAAGAAAGGTGCCTCCATGTTCTGCAGGCACGCTCTGTGCTGTTTGAGCGGCGGCTGCCTTCTTTTGAGCTATGACCGCATCGCGTGTCATTGTTTCCGGAACCTTGGTACTTATTTTGTAGTCGTTGGCTATCTTCTCTTTTACGACCCAAGGGGCTCCACTCCAGCCCTCGCGAGTAATGGAGTTTCGTAGGAAGGATTTCAAGACAAGCTTAGAGTACACCTTACGATCCCTACAGAACTCTTTCGACCCGGTTTTAATGATTTCTTCCGCACTGCCGTCCAGCATGATGTAGTATATTATGGGTTTGGAGGATTCCATTGGAGTTCCATCGGGCATGAATCTGGCCTTCGGGTTTGGATCTGTTATGTCTCGTATAACACCATGCTGTCTGGTTCCATGTTCATCAACTACAACACGGTCACCGACGATGTAATCTTCCTTGTATTTCTGTATGGACTTAGTAAAGCCTCTCTAGGGGATGGGGAGGCCGGGCATACTTCGAATACTAGATTCACTGTGTACATACTGTGTCAATGAAAAATTGGTCCGACATTGGATGTTGCACGTACCAAGATCATCCATCCGAGATGTACGGTTGAATTGCACAAAATTTAAAACTCGCTCACGTAGAGCCTCTGGAAAGTAACTGTCAATCTCCTTGGTGGATTCCATCTATGCGCGTATTAGCATACTGCGGGGGAGAGTCATGAAGACGCCATGATTTGTTCATACTTCGCTATCCAAAGCTTCAAAAAAGGTATACCCAGAGTGGCCAGTTACGTCACACGTAAATTTCTTCTGTAGTGTTTGTCAGTAACGGAGAGCCAATCAGCCATGGCGCAGGGTGCTTGTATAAGCACTTGCCTGCTGGTAAAAGTCGCGCCTGCATTATGTCAGTGCCGGCCTAGACGACAGCCAAGTTGGATGTCTGCTTACCGTGCGAGGTATCTCTCGTAGTCAGCGAAGACTTCACCCGTCGCCTCTATGACCCAGACCTACAATGATCAGTACACGGTGCTCCGTTTATTTTGTTTATAGAGTAGGCTAATACCTCGGTGTTATCGTCTAGGAAGGGCGGTGGCGGTTGAAACTTCACGGGCTTTCGCTTGTATTGGACCTAAATGGGTCAGCATGAGTGAACTCCAGGTAGAAAGGGACGCGTTTAGTACCATGGTTGTCAAGCTGCTTGCTTCATGTAGTTCGGCCGGGGTGCAGGTGAGAAAAACGATTCCGAACTATCGCGTCTCAGCCCTACCAGTCGCCGCCGGTGTCAGGATCCTGTCTGGGGCTTCCCGAGGATGGAAGCGCAAAGGTATGGGCCGCAATGGAGTTATGGCCGGTGGTTCACGCCCAGACAAGACTCTCCGGAGCACTGGAGAGTGCCCGCGAAAAGATGTCGCACAGGGTTGCGGCTCTTAAACTGATATAGTGACGCGTCTAACAAATGGAAGACGTGTTGGTAAGCGTTTGCGAGATGGACCGGCGGGTGTGGGTGTGGAGGTGGTGGTTGTGAGAAAGAGGGGTGAGAGTGGAAGTGAGTGTGAGGAACGGAGGTTGGGGCAAGCAGCAGAGGGAGGCCCATTGTGAATAACGTGCAAAAGCGGCTACGTCCAAGATGGGGGTTGTCGAGCTAAGAATTTGGCTTGCAGCAGAATTCGGTAAAATACCCTACCCAGAACATGAATCCTCCTGCTCCACTGCCCGTCACACTCTTCACCTTCAACACCCACGTATTTGTGCTCGTTTTAGTGCTGCGATCGAGAAGAATTTGGAGAGTACCTATACATGCTCACTTGCGCGTTTTTTCGGGGTTGTAGTTGTGTCTATACAAAGCCGAGCATCTAATAGGTCTCCTGCCTGTGGCCACCCCTGGCATGCCCGTAGGATGCCCAGTTCTACCGCTCCATCTTCCGAACCTGAAAGTCCGCCATGATTAACGCCAGCACAGCGGACGTTTTGCTGCCTTCATTGAGTCTAAGGGATTGCTTGGTAGCACATTTGCATTCCGGCATACACTTCATATCAAGCAGCAGGGCCAGTTTCTAGGAACACATATGTTAGGGTGATATTGAACCATCCCTTCACGGCAGAACAACCACATGCGTGATAACAGGCCTTGTTTTCTATCAGGAATGGGGAAGTATGGTACTCCAGTAGGTTTGCGACAATCGGCCTTGGTGCTGGCTATACCGAAATCAGTGATCGGCGTTGGCTTGTACTCTAGAAAATTTAATAGCTTGAGGCGTCAAAACCGCTTATTACTGCATGCGAGTCTCCTGTCAGGCAATGATCATGTGGCGTTCTAGTGCGTTTTGATGTCTACTAGGTATGAGCGATAGTATGTGAAGCTTGTGCTGAGGCGCACTTGCGCCTGGCCTGAACAAATTTATATCTTAAGCAGACAAATATACTACAGAAAACCCTATCCAGCTACCTACTACTCCAATTGCGGCGTAAGAACTCGTAAACATGAGAGGGAGAAATTCGTACTTCTGCCCAAAGGCGATAGGATGGATCAATGAGCAATACACGAGCAATGGTATGGCAATGCCGATGTAGACCAGCGAGAAACGGTCGAGCAAGAAAACACGGGCATGTGAGGACCTAGGCCGTGTTTAATAGATATCGATTGACGACCGGAGAATTGACAGTACTTACGCTGGCGCAAGCCGGTCAAAGGCCAGAAGAAATAGTACAAGCCAGAAAATAGTGTATACGGTTTTAACGGGGAATTCTGCAACCGTAAATATCAGTGGAAATAATGAGACGTGTCCAGCTACTGCCAAAGGCCGAAAGGCTCCGAGGTAACGGCGATCTTTGAGGGCAAGAAGGCTAAAAGGAATGATGACAAGCAGAATTGCCTTCTCGTGCACATGCCAGCCAAAAAGAAACGAAGCATAGCCACAGAGAGTGACTGCACCGACGAATGTTTCCCACGTAGGCTGAAGGAAGAGTTTGATCAGGAAAATCTGGGTTTATATCAGGAGATGCCCAACAAGACAGAACGGTAATACTCACGACTTGAAAAAGTACAGTCAAGAGGAACGTAGCTCTGGGCGGGACGTCTGGTAGAACTGCAAAAGACGTGTCTCCTACGAGGCCTCTTGTCACGCTGTTGACTGCTTCTCGGTTGACGTTCAGGCCTAAGTATGGAGCCACTACATAGCGTTAGTAACGAGGGGTGTGGGTAAGGAAGGTGGTCTCACAGTATATCAGAACTCTGTCAGTGAAGGAGTACATAGCCCAAATATTGGGTGCCCAGTACGCATGACACAATCCTCTGGAGAAGGGAAAAAGTCGGCTCAGGAGTTGCGCTGTCTGACCCCAATATACGAAGGGCCCAAAAGCACTCGCAAAGATGAGACTTATGCCTGCGCCTAGTTTCAAGGCATTGCCGAACCCGATGCGAAATATCGATTTCGGGCTAAGACAGTAAGCTCGAAGGAGAAAGACAAAGTATGCCGGGGCAAGATAGAGATAGATGTGTTTCAAGCAAAGCAGAGCTGCAAAGAGCAAGCCGCTCGGAAGAAGTGTTGACCGGTCACGGGCCAAAACCAGAGACAAGATGAGCACACCATAAAGAAATCCATTGTACTGGAAATGGATGTGGTCGATGATCAACAAGCCAGGAGAAAGCAGAATTGAAAGGGCGGCAGCATGCGCGGGCTTCCTAGACGGTGAGCTCCTGACATATCTAGAAGTGGAAGTCAATACTATAACTATCAGGCCGGGGGAAGGGCTTCAATCACAAATGCAATGCATAGACTAGTACGAGTTCAGTGACGATGACAGTCGTCCTCTGAAAGTACACAGTCTGCCAGCTGCTATATTCGAGACTTTTGACATTGAGCAATGTTGGTTCAACCAGTCGAGCGGCCTGAGACAATATCCACTCGAAGTAGGCAAAAAAAGGAGGGTAGTCAAGAGTCCACTCCGAAGTTTTCTGGGCGCTAATTAAATGCTAGGAGTCTTAGAAGGCCCATTGGCAAGCTAACTGACCTCGTAGTACCATTCCTTGGCGGGCAGGGAATTCGTTATGGCGAGCCAATTCCTGTGAACCTCGAAGTCTGTGGATTTGCTGGGGATAGTCTCAGCAACGCGGGGCGGTGGTCAGAGAGATTTTTGGATCCAACATACTAGGCGGGGAACAAAAGGATCTTCAAAGCTGTGGCTACAACGGCACACTGCGCTATGGACGGATATAGCTCCGCCATGGAGACATAGACAGGTGGTGGTCAACTGAAGTGGAGTTTCGACGCATCCCAGGCGAAAATTGAAGTTAGCGGACAGGGCGAGGTCATGACTAAGCCATCAAGGTACACGTCTTCGATGGACGCGCCACAGGCTGCACCCCAGCACCGCCCAATTCCACGGGTGAGTGGCGATCAAACCATGCCAGGCACGCTGCACGCAAAACCCCCCCAATTTATTTTCTTCGTGTCCTTCTCGAAACTGTCCCCTTGCACCTTCTCTCCCCACCCCGCGGCTGTTACACGCATATTGCTTTTTGATTGCACTGTGCGCTAGCCCGAAGTTGCCGGTGAGGGGAATTCGTCATTGTTCTCGAAGCAGTCAACGGGGTCTGACTGCTGGTCGCGAGCTCGAGTGACCAGGCCCGCCTCGACTAGTCAGGAACACTTCAATTTTGCTGGCTCTGGTTGCACCCAACACTTTTTCAGCCGCGCGACACCGTGCCGAGGCCCACCTCATTTAGTCGTGGCCTCGCACATACCAAAACCCACCAGCTTAAGATAGGTTTACAATTTTATTTAGGCTAGAATAATTTATTTTAGACGCTTAAAAACTCCCATATAAATGGTCTGAGTAATAAAATATATTACAGCTAAAGAGTTGTTTTCTGAATGTGACATGGTTTTATGAGGCCACAACTAACGGGCGGGCCTCGGGCACTGCCCACACGCTGCCCACACGCTGCATATCTCGCGATCCAGCCTCGTTGCTTCACTCGGGTTTGGTTTTTTTCAGCTGCCATCGTGTTTGAATATGCTCCAAAAAAGATGCAGTCACGCCTCACGTTTTGACGCAGATGCTTTTTCCTCCCTGCGCCAGCATATTTTGTTACAGCTGTCGCAGCTCTGCAGTTCTGCAGCACCGTTGAAGGTTGTGACGGTGGTAAGGGTTTGTGAGGCGCTGAGGTGATTTGCAGGGTCAGGAAATAAGAAATGGGCGCTAAACCTGCTTTGGACGGCCAATTTCCAGGGAGTGCGAACTCTCCTGTCTCTTCTTGGCTCGACTCGTACATGCGCCCAACCTCTCCGACTTCTCTTCTTCCTCCATCTTGTTGTTGAACGCCTTCGCCTTCGTCTTCGTCTTCGCCTTCACTCCTTTTCGAAAAAGGTCGCCCTGCAAAGGCCTCCCTTCTTCGCTTCATTCCTTGATTCCATTGTTCTTCGCGTCTTCGCTCTTTACCGCAACTTCACTGAGCTCCACAAGAGCTCCCTTTTGCGAGGCCACTCTTACCGCCGACCAATTAATCTTTCGCCCTTCAGCATTCTCCGCCGCGAGAATATCCGTCCATCTCATCCCAAACGGCCATTGTGCACTTCTAAGCCCCTGGCTCAGCTCTTACCGGGTCCCAAAGCGTATTGGAAGTACTTTCGTACCCTTGCCTATAATACTTCACCTCAACTCGAGCGACAAGAGCCATTTCACCATACGAAAGGCTTTGCTTCTATTGTTTAGCATACTATATTAATCGTTCAGTTACGATTGACTTGTAGGAAGTACGTTTTTGTAGTCTTACCGCGGAATTACCCCTACCCCGATGTGTGCCTTGCTAAATTCTACGATAGGTTGAGCTTATTAGTGTATTAATCGATTCGGCCCATTCTCTTCCTTCTCTTCCAATATCTCTTCAGCCGTATCTTCTCCCATACATATTTTACCGTCGTCCGGGACTTGGAGGACCGGACGCAATAATACATCACCACGGCTGTCCTTTCTCAAAGCGCGCGGGACAGCTTCGTCCTGCCCCCTCACCTCTTAGGCATGCAGCATCAAGACTCTACCCCGACAGGTCCAAGTGCCCATCGTCTGCAATCTACCTTTTCGAAGCAGTCTATGAATGGCGACCATACGGGATTTTCGCATGGAGCTTTCCATACCAACCAGCCTTCCATCGGTGGCTATGCCGACAGGCACCCTCAGCGAGCAAACATACCGACTATTAACACTGGCAGGCTTGGACAGAGCAACCAAAATGGAAATGACATGCAAACACCTGGGACTGCGTTTGACATGAACTTTACACCATTACTCCCGTCCCAGTTGCTCTTAGGTAGCCCGTTCCAACCAGGTTCTCCATCAGCCTTCACATCGCCGCAGTTCCAGGGTTACTCGAACTTCACTGGCCAGAACCAGAATTCACAACAGCAGCAAAATCAACAAAACCAGATCGGCAGCCCAATGCAAATGCAGCAACCGCTTTCGCCACAGCTATATCAAAGCCTTGTTTCGCCCACGGGTATGAACGCACCACAATATTTTGGGGGACCACAGTCACCGACCAGTGGATATCCAAGTTTGGCGGGTCAGAGCTTAGGTGGATTCGGAGCTCCTATGCATATGGCACCCGGCTTGGTCTCTGGTACAAGCCGGACAGTCTACCTGGGAAATATCCCTCCTGAGACGTCGGCTGAGGAAATTCTTGGCCATGTAAGAAGTGGTCAGATAGAATCTGTGAGGCTGTTGCCGGACAAGAACTGTGCATTTATATCCTTCCTTGACAGCAGCTCCGCCACACATTTCCACTCTGACGCAATCTTGAAAAAGTTGTCCATCAGAGGCCAGGATATCAAGATTGGCTGGGGTAAGCCATCTCAGGTTCCCACTTCCGTTGCACTTGCTGTACAACAATCCGGCGCATCGCGTAACGTCTATCTCGGCAACCTTCCTGAGGACGTATCCGAAGAAGAGCTCCGTGAAGATTTGGGTAAATTCGGGCCTATCGATACTGTGAAGATCGTTCGGGAAAAGGCTATTGGTTTCGTTCATTTCTTGTCCATCGGTAACGCCATCAAGGCTGTTGCTCAACTGCCTCAAGAACCCAAGTGGCAAGCTCCACGACGCGTGTACTATGGCAAGGACAGATGCGCGTATGTCTCGAAAACTCAACAGCAGAACGCAGCACAGTATCTTGGCATTGCACCAGGATATGCTCATGTTCTCAATGGCGCTGATAGGGACCTTATCTCCAATGCGCTTGCCCAGCAGTCTGTTGCGGCAGCAGCTGTTGCGACCTCAGCCGGTGGAGTGAACAACCTCGGTAACCGAACGGTATACCTAGGCAACATTCATCCAGAGACTACGATTGAAGAGATTTGCAATGTAGTACGAGGTGGCCTGCTGCACCACATCCGCTATATTCCAGACAAGCACATTTGCTTCGTCACATTCATCGATCCTACCTCAGCAGCTTCGTTCTATGCTTTAAGTAACCTCCAGGGACTAATGATTCACAACCGTCGCCTGAAAATTGGCTGGGGCAAGCACTCCGGAGCACTTCCTCCGGCGATTGCATTGGCAGTTAGCGGTGGTGCTTCGCGAAATGTCTACATTGGTAATCTCGATGAATCTTGGAGCGAGGAGCGTCTGAGGCAGGATTTCTCCGAATACGGCGAAATTGAACTCGTGAATGCTTTGAGGGAGAAGAGCTGTGCGTTCGTTAACTTTACCAACATCGCCAACGCCATCAAAGCAATTGAGGCTGTACGAGGTCGGGAGGAGTACAAGAGATTTAAGGTCAATTTCGGCAAGGATCGGTGCGGTAACCCACCACGACAAATTAACACCAGCCAGAACCAGCAGAACCAACAAGCCGGCAGCAATGATGGCATGCAGTCGCCATCGCCCATCAACGGACTTCAGCCATCTCGAAGCCAGACCGGACCTTCTGTCTCCCCAACGGGATCAGCGGCACCCGGCTCCACTGGTGCCAGCTCGAATGGCCAGTATCAAGGAATGCAAGCACCTACGCCTGCAAACATTCTTAATACCGGCAGCAACAATCCGCTGATGATGTACCTCCAACAAGCACAACAGAACCAGCAGCAAGCCCAGCAAGAGCAGGCCAACTTGCAACAACAGCAGCAGCAACAGCAACAAGCCTTCGCCTCGCAACAAGCTGCCTTTTACGGTGCCGACATCAACCCAAGCCTACAACAGCACCAGTCCCACACCGCACACAACAGCACCTCGAGCTTCAGCCTGGTTAGCGGCAGCTCTAACGGAACTGGAGCCACGACCGTTGGCGGCCTCCTCGCGCCCTCGAACCTCAACGCCCGCGCCCAGCATGCCCGCGCCGTTAGCCTGCCAGTCTTCTCCCAAGGCCCCTTTGCGCAGCCCATGCAGCAGTCCCAAGGACCTCAGCAGCAGCAACAACAACAAAACGCTTTCGGCAGCCTGAGCTCCGGCATTGGTGGCTTCGGTAGCGGCAACGGTGGCTACGGCCTCGCGATCCAGGGCGACGGCGGACTGCCCGGATGGGCCGAGGAGGAAATCGGGGCACAATAGAGCTAGCTGCCCCCAAGTTCTCTCTATTTCGATATCCGCTTCATTGTCCGATACTTTTGCTCTACTAACTAAATTTAGTCCACTTTTTATCTTTTGCCTGCGCGCAGCTTACCTGATTTAACATCAAACCTTTTTTGGAACACCTACCATCTATAACTCGCATCTTGGATCGGATTTCGGCGCGATATTCTGTTTCGTTTCTTGCGATGTCGAGGGCGCTGCTTAATTTTTATTCCTTTTTTTTGCCATTTGTGTATGCTCTTTGTTACTTCAGCTCTTTACTTAAACTATATCTAACACATACACTCCTTAATACTGGCCCTCGAACCTCACCTCTCTCTCTTGCGCGCGGGATTTGTTTATTAGTTTATCGACTTCTCTTTTGTTCGTTTGTGTACCTGTTAGGGAATCTCTCTTCCGCGTTTTCTCTGCTGTCTTAAGGCGAGATCTATTCTGGCATTGATTTTTTTTTTTGAAAGATGGAAGCGAGGAACAAAGGGAAAGGAAGCCTTTTTGACAGCCGGCGAACGCCCCAGAGTGGAAAGGAGGGAAGATGCATGGATGGAGGCAAGTATGGGAGGCTGGGACGGGTAATACCGTTGTATGTAGTTTGAGCGTGGATGTAGGCTGTGATATTCTGCTGTTTTTTGATAGGAAATTGGATGGGTGGCGCCCTGGAGAGGCGGCGTGTGGGAGAAAGACTCGTTCGTCAATATTTTCGGTGTGCGTTAGTTCTTTGTGATGTGCTGTATGCCGGGAGGTGTGATTTTGGAGCGGTTGTGGAGGCTGATCTAATTGTAGACTGAAGTACCACGTCTGACTTAAGTGCTGGCTGGAATCGCTACTTTCACCGTCTTACCCGCTAGCAACCGCAAGCGCGGCCATGGCTGTCTCATCCAATGGGCGAGCTTCGTATTCTATTATTATTTGTCGACCTGAATCAGGTTATCTTACCCCGACTCAGCTACTTACTCATTGACTCGGTCACCGACTCGGTCATCGACTCGGTCATCGACTCGGTCACCTACCCCAGTTT
>Ga0307507_10003580_pt1 | contig 29637 bp, 17 predicted proteins | sample 7_EM_MG_FD_207223 | JGI IMG/M metagenome (GOLD analysis project Ga0307507, IMG submission 207223) | Populus trichocarpa ectomycorrhiza microbial communities from riparian zone in the Pacific Northwest, United States - 7_EM | ecosystem: Host-associated > Plants > Roots > Unclassified | place... | reverse complement strand
AGCTCTGCACGAAGCTCTGCACGAAGCTCTGCTCGAAGCTCTGCACGAAGCTCTGCACGAGGCTCTGCTCGAAGTTCTATTGAAGCTCTACTCGAAGCTCTATCAAAACTCTGCTCGAAGCTCCATCAAAGCTCCATCGAAGCTCTGCTCAAAGCTCTACACGACGCTCTACTCGAAGCTCTATCAAAGCTCCACTTGAAGTTCTATCGAAGCTCTGCTCGACGCTCTGCTCGACGCTCTGCTCGACGCTCTGCTTGACGCTCTGCTCAAAGCTCAGCACCCTAAAGGCGTCACTACGACCGCGTCGCCTGCCAGAACACGACACGACGGTAGTATGGGTATAGTTTAACCGGGCAAGCCGGTTATTATAGGATAGAAGAGGCGCCTCTATAAATTTAGAAGGAAACGGAGTAGTGGTGGTGGAGTATGGCTATTATTTTGATGCGACCGGTAGAGAGGGACCAGTTTTAAAAACGTGTCTTTAAACTTTAAGGCTATATCTCGCCCCCTAATACGGTAGTTAGCTAGTTATAATTATTATAATTAAATAAAAGAAGAGATTACAATTTAAATGCATTACGCACTAAGACTGTAGCTAGTATATTCACGCCGCTAGAGTTATTTAAAATTAACATATATTAAAAAAAGGACCCAGTTTACACCAAACGCGCGCCCATAATCTCTCAGACGCTGCGCTGAGGAATTTTTGGGGTGGCAGGGGTAGTAGAGGGTAGCGTGGCATTCTATTGGCTAATAAGTACCTATGAGTTAGAGCGACCGTCTGATTGGCTTACAAGTTCCTGTGGCTCAGGCGGGAGCAGGGGGGTAGCCGCCTCCTCAAATTCCTCGGCGAAGCGGATAAGTCAACTGAGATAAGCTCGCAGCCCTAGGGCCCCAAGACAAGAACCATCAAGTCAAGATCATCAATCAATCAACCCATTTCATCAATGAGCAGCTCTATCTGAATTATTTGACAGCACTAGCGAGGGCCTGGCCGCAATGCCTGCCATTTCTAGTCAGCCTGACATTAAGTTACTCGCTAACTATATATGTTGTGCAGTGCTCGGATAGGCCTCTTCCCGGATATGAAAGGCTACGCCGCTTACGGTTCATCGGACAAATAACGCACTTTTGAAAGCAGGCAGCAATCGACATCGTAAAACGTCGTTCAACTCTACCAGTAGACGAAAATACGCGGCGCTAATCATGGACCGCTTTTAATCTTAGGCTCTTTTTCCTTTTCATTTCTTGCACAAGGACCGGATATGTAAAGCCCTCCCGCCGCGACTTCTTCGAGTCGTTGTCGTCATATCGGCATTTTTTTCTCTTCGTGTATTCTTATCTTTTTGATGCTAGAACTTGATCCCATTTGACTGTTTTCCTGTTCTACGCTCCTTTGGCACACAAACCCCGACCCCCCGGTATATTTGCTTATTCCCAAGTATTCGTTGCAGCCTTAGAGGCTAAGTGACCGACCTGGAATCGGGCTATCATGACTTCTCGGCCTAAGCCTAGGACAATGGCAAACGAAAAGGAGGAGTCGGAAAAGACTAGGGACTCAGCACAGCTCCTAAATGAGGATGAGAAAGCTATCATCGAAGATCAGTTACACATCCCCGAAGTGAAAGTCGGATACTTTTCACTCTACCGCTATGCAAACAAGAAAGAGATTGCCATTATGCTGGTATCGTTGATAGCGGCCATTGTCGCAGGGGCTGTTCTTCCTCTAATGACGGTAAGCAATCTTGTACCAACACCAATCTCGTCTTCCCCAAAGTACTAATTCTATATAAGCTTGTGTTTGGCAACTTCGCTGGGAGCTTCAGCAACTTCTACTCGTCGTCGACAGCGGAAGCGGCTTTCAAACATCGGACCCACCAGCTTACACTCTACTTCATCTACCTCGGTACGTTTTGTTTTATCCTCACTATGCAGGAAGTTTCCCTAGAAGTTTCTCTGGAAGTTTCCCAAGAAGTCCCAAGTCTAAGCCATGTATCTGTATCCTACAAAACTACTGGGTTATGTGAATTCTTCTGACACGGCGCGGCTCTGGCAGAACATGCTAACTGAAAGTGTGAAACAGGGATTACATCATTCGTGACAGTTTACATCAGTATGGTGGGATTTAGCTATACTGGCGAACGTTTGACGCAGAAAATTCGAGAACTTTATCTACGAGCCGTATTCCGCCAGAACGTTGCTTTTTTCGACTTTCTTGGCTCCGGAGAAATTACGACTCGTATCACTGCAGATATGAACCTTGTACAAGATGGGGTATCTCAGAAGGTTGCACTCGTGATCTCGGGTTTTGCAATGTTTGTGTCGGTAAGATCATTGCACCTTAGTTCTGAAATTGTGCCGTTGCTCATCAAAATTTGATAATCTAGGCTTTAGTAGTAGGATTTGTGAGATCCTGGAAACTTACCCTCGTAATGCTATCGGCAACTTTTGCATTCCTGCTCACTACGTGTACCGTTGGCAAAGCCATGAAAAACAATCAAATTCGCTCCGTTGACGCCTTCGCGACGGCAGGAACCCTATCAGAAGAGGTTATCTCATCGGCTAGGAACGTCAATGCATTCGGTTCTCAGGAAAGATTGGGAAAGAAATACGATGTGTATCTCAACGAAGCCGCAAGATACGACTTTAAAGGGAAATTCTATCTGGGTCTTTTGCTTAGCGTGATGATGTGCATCGTCCATCTGCAATTTGGATTGGCATTTTGGCAGGGCTCGCGATTTTACCATGATGGCGATCTTACCATATCGCAAATTCTGACCGTCATCATGGCAATTATGATTGCTGGCGCGTCAATTGGTCATAACCTTCCTCACCTTGGATCCTTCGGCTTGGCGGCAGCAGCAGCAACCAAGATATTTAGTACCATCGAAAGGACTCCTCCAATAGACCTAGAGTCCGATAAGGGTAGTAAGCTAGACAGTGTTACCGGAACTATCGAATTCAAGAACATCAAGCACGTTTACCCATCGAGGACCGATACACTAATCCTGGACAGTTTCAGCCTCGTTATTCCGGCGGGAAAGATGACTGCTATTGTTGGCCCTTCAGGGTCAGGGAAGTCAACTCTATTTGGCCTGGTTGAAAGATTCTACACTCCTCTTTCCGGAGATATTCTTCTCGATGGACAAGATATTCGCAATTTGAATCTAAGATGGCTAAGAGGGATCATGTCTCTTGTTAGCCAGGAGCCAGTACTATTTAGCGCCACCATATATGAAAGCATTGAGTATGGACTTATTGGGACAGAACATGAAAACGTAAGTGAAGGGACCATGGTCCGATGATTCAAGATACGGGAAGATGCCTTATGTGTTGACATCCCGCTGACTTTAATAGGCTAGCAAAGACATAAAGACTAAGCTCATCGAAGATGCTGCCAAGACTGCGAATGCATACGATTTCATAAACCGTCTACCTGAAGGGTTCCAAAGTCGCGTTGGGGAGCGCGGGTCTCTTCTCTCCGGAGGCCAGAAACAGCGCATTGCCATTGCCAGAGCTGTGGTCAGCAATCCAAGGATTCTCCTTCTAGACGAAGCAACTGCCAGTCTGGACACGAAATCCGAAAGCGCGGTCCAGGATGCCCTCGACAGGGCGTCGAAGGGTCGCACGACTCTTGTGATTGCCCATCGACTCTCGACCATTAAGGGTGCAGATAATATTGTTGTCATGGCTAGCGGAAAGATTATAGAACAAGGTACTCATCACCAGTTGCTCAGTCAGAATAACATGTACTCTACACTTGTACAGGCCCAAGAGCTGAGGTCGAAAACTGGCGTGAACCATGACAATTCCCTAGCTCATAGTAGCTTGGAAATCATCGGAGACGAAAAGGTGCATACATTAGACCTCGTCCGATCCGCGACCAACCCCAAGAACACGGACAAGCCTTCGGACGCGGACGAGGAGGAGCTCTACACCACATGGCAGCTGATTAAGTTCATATGGGCTTTGAACAAGGAAGAGCAGCATTTCATGATTATCGGATTCGTCTTTGCCACCTTAGCAGGGTTTTCGTATCCCGTTCAGTCAATCTTTTTCGGTAACGCCATTAACGCGATTTTATTTCCTTCTGTAAGGTACGTGTCTCCAATAACCTGTAAAGTTTTCTAGCAGGTGTCTCTTCTTTAGTTCTAAAACTTTTGACAGCACTGGCGGCCACCCGGTCAATTTCTGGTCCGTAATGTTCCTAATGTTAGGTTTCGCGGCAATGTTCTTTTATTTGGGCCAAGGTACAGCATTTGGTTTTGCATCAGCAAGACTCATTCGTCGAGCCCGTGCCCGAGCATTTCATGCCATCCTCCGACAAGATATGTCGTTCTTCGATAGAGACGAGGTTACCTCCGGATCTCTGGCCGCATTTCTTTCTACCGAGGCAAACCACCTTGCTGGAATAAGCGGCGCGACTCTTGCTAGTATACTGAACTGCTGCGCCACTATAATTGGGGCTCTTGTAATATCGATATCCTTTGGCTGGAAATTAGCCCTTGTCTGTGCATCAACAATGCCATTTCTCCTGGCCTGTGGATTTCTGCGACTCTGGGTAAGTTTTAGACGGATTCAAGATGATATTATCAGTGATACGTGGCCATTTATTGCTTAACGATCTTGAAAGGTTATTAAAATAATTCACTTTGCTAATTTTCGCAGGTTGTTCTCCAGCTAGAAGGCCGAGCAAAAAGGAAGACCGATGCCGGAGGGTTCGCATGCGAGGCTGCCTCATCAATCAGAACAGTGGCATCTTTAACGCTGGAACGTGACCTCTCAGAGAAATATCACCAGAAACTCGAAGCCCAAGCAGTCGAAAACTTACGCTTCTCCACCCTCTCATGCATCTTGTATGCTCTCTCTCAGAGTCTCATGCTCTTCGCTCTAGCCCTCACTTTCTGGTATGGAGGAACCCTGATCCTCAGCAAGGAATACACTCTTGTGCAGTTCTTCATCTGCTATGCAGCTGTCATCAATGGTTCCCAAGCTGCAGGCGCCGTATTTGCATACGCTCCAGATATGGGGAATGCCAAGCACTCGGCGCAAGTCCTGAAAGCACTCCTAACTAGGGTCCCCAAAATCGATTCGTGGTCTACCAAAGGCGAGCGTATTGAACAACTAAAGGGCCAAATTGAGCTTAAAGACGTCCGCTTCTCGTACCCGCAACGCCCCGAACAACCCGTCTTGAAAGGAGTCAGCTTTGAGGCGCAGCCTGGCCAGTTCATTGCCCTGGTGGGAGTTAGTGGGAGCGGTAAATCTACGGTTATAGCATTGCTTGAGCGGTTTTATGATCCTACTTCTGGTAGTGTACTCATTGATGGCCTAGATATCCCCAGCTACAACCTCCAGGACTATCGGAGCCAGCTGGCTCTTGTTAGCCAAGAGACGATGCTGTATAGCGGAACTATACGGGAAAACATCCTTGCGGATAAGGAGAATGTGGAAGAGGATGTGATTGTTCAAGCGTGCAAGGACGCTAACATCTATGAATTCATTGTAAGTGCATGCACCAATTCTTGATCCTAATAGAAAAATTGGAGCAGCCTTCCTATCTAGAGTTACCGGGTTATAACCCAGTCGGCACATTGAAGCAGATCTCTTCGATTTGTGGTACCGTTCTGGAGCAGGATTTGCGGCACTGTGACAGCACTAAGCACCATTTAAGAGGATTTATAGGAGATGAAGTGCTAGAACACTCCATGACCTAAATCTCATCCCCGCAGTTAACTATTAATGTCCATCCGTACTCCAGCTAACAAAATGTCCCTTAGATGTCCCTTCCAGACGGCTTCAATACTCTAGTAGGCGCTAAGGGTAATCTACTATCAGGAGGCCAGCGACAACGCCTAGCCATTGCTAGAGCTCTGCTGCGCGACCCGAAGATACTGTAAGTTGATCTTTACCCATTGTCCGAAACTATTACCACCACGTGAATCACCAGAGCAAAAGTTCACTGTTTCTCTGGTCCACTCTCACCACCTTAACTCCAGCATTTACTAACCTCTTTTGTGCCACGCAGACTGCTCGATGAAGCAACCTCGTCCCTCGACTCATCTTCCGAAGCCGCTGTTCAAGCGGCGCTAGATAAGGCCGCAAAAGGCCGCACGACCATCGCAATCGCCCACCGTCTAAGCACAACACAGCACGCTGACTGCATTTACGTGTTCGACAGCGGCAGGATTGTGGACAAAGGCCGGCACGACGAGTTGATGAGCCGACGGGGTGTGTACTGGGAGCTGGGGCGGCTGCAGGAATTAGGTGTATAAGTGCACGTGATGAAGTGCAGTGTTAGAAGATACCAAGACCAAGAAAAAGTCTTAAAAAAAAGTCTTAGAAAATTTTCCTTACGAAAATTCTCATAGAATATCTGTTTTAATATAGTACAACAATTCCACTTCTCTCTTTCTAGTCATTATCGTGAACGATATGAGGTTTAGCCGTACATTAGGAAATATAAGTAAAGTTATGGAGCTTAACAATGTGGCTTCACTACGGGAGACCTCAATAATAAGTGTCGAACGGACAATTAGGTATGAGAACTCTGTTTATTAAAGAGGGCTTCTAGAGCCTCTATATATACACCAGATAGGTGACAAATAGGTTACAAATAGAATGACGACGCAGTCGTCATTCGGTAATAGAAACAGGTAATGAGACTTTTGATGAGACTTTCGATGAGACATACAAGGTAAGTAGCGGGGTAGTGAGACATAGGGTTCTAGTCTTGAAGACAGTGGTAAGATGGTAGTAAGGAACTCCAATCCAGTTCGACACACCCCCCCAGCTGCACAGAGCCTTCTGTGCTGCTATACAGTACCAAAAAGTCACGATAGAAATTTGGTGTTAAGTCAAAGAAATCCTCCATATAGTTACCTTGCCCAAATATCATTCGAATCAAATCAATTAGATCCTTAATATTAACGAGGTTCAACTGCTAAACAAACATCTCGTGCTTTTAACAAGGCAGAGCCTTCATCAAGCCGTCATTTGATATTAGTCCTTTCTTCACGAACCTCCTTAGCTCTCCCTTAAGGGCCTTAAGCTTCTTCTTGCGAGATGTCTGCCATCTAGGGCGTCTTTTTGGTGGCTTTCTTAATGCAATCTTATAAGCCTTACTAACTCCATAAGTTGTAAATTTAACCGTCATCGGTCCTTTCAAGATCGGTCCCGTTACTAACTATAGAAGGTGCTCAATCGCCTCCTCTCCTGCATCTGGAATGCATTTAAATTATGGTTTTTAATTGGTTAAGGGACTTAAGGACTCAGTAGTTGTAGTATTTAATTAAGGTTCTGGCTTCAAATTTAGGGTAGGAAGATCGTCCTTTAAGGCTTACGGGCCTATTACGTCATCGTCTTAAGGATTGAGCTCCTCTCAATCAGTCGCTTAATCTTAATTTCCACCAGAATCCACCTATTGACTTCCACCGGTATCTACTTAAGTCTTGTCCTCATCCTCTAACATACTTACCTCCCTAGAACATTCCGCACAACTGTTCTACTCTAGGGTATTTAAAGCCATAGACTTCACCACAATACCTTAGTTGGCGATTTTGCTTATAGGTGTCCTTTTTAATATTGTCTTATAAGCTTTATTAACTACATAAGACTTATTTTTAACTGTCATAGGGCCTTTTATAACTGCCCTAGTCAATTTCTTAGGCAATTGCCCAATCATATTTATTTCTGCATGTCTAAGTTAACTACGCCATAGCCATCCTTCTACCTTTTAATTTAGTAGAGGCTTTAACAATTATTTCAATAATTGCTTTAATAGCTTTAATAATTAGTTTAATAATTAAGTCGTAAATAAGGCTTCTGGTAAAGCGCTCATCTTTAGCTTATTATATTTAATAGTAATCTAACCATAGTGGTAGTCATAGTAGGCGTACGTCTCATTGTCGCCATAGTAAAGAGTATTCTCTTTATTATTCCAATAGACGCCTTTATTATTAAGCTTTTGGAGGCATACTAGGTTAATATAGAAGCCTAGTATAAAGGCTGCTCCTAAGAGCTATATCTATCGCTTCCCTTTTAGGTGGTTAATTATAACTGCAGCTGTGCCATAGCCTTTAATTTCTTTAATATGCGAGCCCATGTAGATACAGTCTAAGGTAGGCTTAATATTGCTAACAAATCTAGCTTAATTATTAATGACGTGTATATTAGTTCCTAAGTTAAGAATAACACTATTACAAAGTTTATAACTGGAAGCTATATAATAAGTTCCTTTTTAATAAACCATAAAGGTTCCTTTGGGGTCTTAAGAGCTCTGCTTATTGCCATCCTTTAACTGTTTATTAACTTAATTATCCTTATTAGCTTAATCGTCCTTATTAATTTGCTTAATACAAGCCTTAATTTTAGGCGTTATATTAGCAATCTTCTCATCCACCTTCTTCTGGATTTTGTTACTTAGTTTAAACCACAATAGGCAAGAAATTAACTCTACAATATACCAGCATTTATTAAAGTAGTGACGCTTTCCATATAGGTACTTTAGCGGCAGTTGCCTTTCCTTCTTTTACTCATCTACTAACAATTTAAGCTTTAATTTAGGTAACTCACTTAACTCATCCTTAAAGGAGACTGCAAAGGATCCTTCTTATAGACTCTCACCTATCTGGGCAAGTTCCGTACAATGGTGATTTTGGTATATTTCGACCAATTTAAAAAAGCTAGGAAGCTTCTCCTTCTTCCACTCTATCCTTTTAAGCTAGTTCTTCCAAAATTTGGACTAGCTTGGTATAATTAAATTAACTATATATACAAAGTCTCTTACTAATTAATATAATTAATGGCAGTGGGAACCTAAATTTAGCACTTAGATTAATTAAACGGAGTCCTTCTAGTACACTATTTAAAAACTGGAGTATAACTCCCTTACCTACTTTATTATCTGCTTCCTTATCTATATTAACGCCTTTAACTCCATTACGTTCTCTATTAGTAGCCATCTCTTTCTTAATATAATTGCTATCATCTGCGCCTAGAGTAGTAGGTGCTATAGGAAAAAAGGCTTAAGTTACTAAAAAAGGAAAGTAACTTAACTTAGTAAGGCGATTAATAAAGAACGCTGCTATAGCTGCTAATAGAAGCTGTTTGTTAAAGTTATTAAAGGTAACAGACATATTAAGTAAGACTATCTTTAAGGTGACTATAATATTTAATTCTTTAAATATAACGCTGTTGGTAATATAAAGATCACTAATTAAGCAAGCTATAGGTAACTTTATTAAGGATTTTAGGCACTTTTCTACTAGTAATTAATAACTTGTTCTAAAAGGATTTAAGGTTAAAAGTAGGTCCTTTATCTTTAATTTACTTACTAGCAAGGTTTAGAAGGGGTATATTAACCAGCTAGTAGCTAATATAAAGCAGTAGTAGGTGCTTTTTAATTAATTTAAGCTAAATAAGGAAGAATTAGAGCTTAGTAGAAAGCTTAAAGGTTAACCTAAGGTTAATTTTAAAAGAATTTAAGTAGAAAGGCTAGCAATGTGGTTAATCTATAGACAAATTACCTATTATAACTTTTTTATTAGTGGTATTGTATATTAAATTAATGCTTTAAATACTACGCTTATAGCTTAGTTATACCTATAGCTTCTTACTCTAAATATTAACTTCCTTAATGTCCACCTCTACTTCCTTATTAACACTTACCTCTTACAGCTAAAACGTTATAATACTACACCTATATTACCTCTGCTATATCCTCCTACTGCTAGCTTATTAATTGCTCATCTACCTAATATAGAATTGGATATTAGTTAGTATCCTTATCTTTAGCGCTTTTATACCTAGAGTCCTTCTTATATAGGTTCCACCTATTTTAGTTTATAAAGTTATAAACTACTATTAGCGCCTAAATAATTTTAATCTGTATCTTTTTACTAAACCCCTAATAGCCTTTATTAAATATAAGGAAGCGTGCCTTTAGGACTCTAAATATACATTTAATTACATTCCTTAGAGATGTATGGCGGAGGTTAAATAGCTTATACTTATCCTTTAGCCTTATATTTGCTTTAGCTTGTTCTTTTAGATAATATTAAATTTTCTAATATAGTACTAGTAGTATAGAATCGTCCATTATATACCTAGCGTTAGCTAGATAGTAATGTCCTAGTAGAGTACAAAAGCCTTAATCCTTTATAAAAGTAAATACTTGGCTGTTATAGGCAGAGCCTTCCTATCCGGGCAATATATATATAAAGTTTATATTAAAATCGCACGCCGCTAATATATTCTGCAATATCCATATCTTTCTATTTTGCCATACCAACTGCTCTAGTTTGGGAACTAATATTGGTATATATAAGCCGTTAAGCGCGCCAATATAGTCTATAAAAAAGGGCTATATTTTATCGTCAGATTCTACCTATTTAGGTATTTAATTAGGCGGTAGCTTAATAATATCCTTATACAGCTTATATAGCGTAGTAAGGACCTTATAAAAGGCACTAATAGAGGTTAGATATAGTGTCTTATTTACTAAATATTAACTACTAATAGGCTTACTATAGACGTTAAGTACTAGAACTTCCACGCTATAAACTTTCCACTTAAACCACCCCTATATCTAGCTATAAACATTATTAGCTTCTGCTCTGCCAATATACCTTCCTATATATACAGCCCGTAGTCATTAACAAGCCAATTAAGGAGTAATTTAAACATTTATTGGTTAAGGCGTGTTACCATTTTAAGTGCCTATAAAGGACTGTGTAACAGCTCTACTATTTTTCCCTTACTATATAGAGGATTAACAAGCTGCTAGCGCTTACTACTAGCTATAGGAAGGTTATTTGCAGCTTCTATAAGCATATAGAGGAGCCCCAGCAGCGTCTATAGGCCTATAGTTACTGTGGCTAGTATATAAGCGCCTTATTATTGAAGTTGGGTGGAATTACGTAATAGAAGAATTATTTAAAAAATACTAAGATAGAATTAATCTAAACGCTAGCGTAGGTAGATAAAATACTACCCCCTTATTAAATGGAGGGTATAGGTAAGATTTTGCCTATTTAGCGGCGCAGGTGGGTAAAGGGGGCCCGTCTATACTATATTAAGTAATAGAATCGCGGTAGACGCCAGAATCCACCTACGCCCTATATATTGCCTAATTTCAGTTACTAAGACCGCCTAATAGGTAAGAATCTACCTATGGTGATAAACGGACACCTTCTACCTATTGGCAATTTAATCCTCTAGTTAATATTGCGTATATGGGCCCTGTTTGTCATTTTTAGGTAATAAACAGGTAGGCATAAATAGGTTAAAAAAAGTTATCAAACAAGCCCTTAATAGTTAATATTTAGTAAATAAGACACTATATCTAACCTCTATTAGTGCCTTTTATAAGGTCCTTACTACGCTATATAAGCTATATAAGGATATTATTAAGCTACCACCTAATTAAACACCTAAATAGGTAGAATCTGACGATAAAATATAGCCCTTTTTTATAGACTATATTAGCGCGCTTAACGGCTTATATATACCAATATTAGTTCCTAAACTAGAGCAGTTAGTATAGCAAAATAGAAAGATATGGATATTGCAGAATATATTAGCGGCGTGCGATTTTAATATAAACTTTATATATATATTGCCCGGAGTAGGTTTGTTACGGCAGCAGTGGTTCCCAAGGAGGTCAAAAAGTAAGGTAGTAGAGCACCACTGGTGACTCGCAGGCGACTCGCAAGCGAGCCCCAAAAGGCGGGGAGACGGATCACGGGGTTTTCTCAAATAGAGTTTTCTCCCTACATGTATATAAGGAGTAGTCCGCGTGGGCCCAACAGGGATCCGAATCGGACGTTAAGCAATGAATAATAATAATATATATTGCCCGGATAGGAAGGCTCTGCCTATAACAGCTAAGTATTTACTTTTATAAAGGATTAAGGCTTTTGTACTCTACTAGGACATTACTATTTAGCTAACGCTAGGTATATAATAGACAATCCTATACTACTAGTACCATATTAGAAAATTTAATATTATTTAAAAGAACAAGTTAAAGCAAATATAAGGCTAAATAATAAGTATAAGCTATTTAACCTCCGCTATATATCTTTAAGAAATGTAATTAAACATATATTTAGAGTCCTAAAGGCATGCTTCCTTATATTTAATAAAGGCCATTAGGGGTTTAATAAAAAGATACAGATTAAAATTATTTAGGCGCTAATAGTAGTTTATAACTTTATAAACTAAAATAGGTGAAACCCATATAAGAAGGACTCTAGGTATAAAAGTGCTAAGGATAAGGATACCAACTAATATCCAATTCCGTATTAGGTAGACAAGCGATTAATAAGCTAGCAGTAGGAGGATATAGTAAAGGCAATATAGGTGCAGTATCGCGACGTTTTAGCTGCGAGAGGTAAGTATTAATAAGGAAGTAGAGGTGGACATTAAGGAAGTTAATATTTAGAGTAAGAAGCTATAGGTATAACTAAGCTATAAGCATAATATTTAGAGCATTAATTTAATATATAACACCACTAATAAAAAAGTTATAATAGGTAATTTGTTTATAGATTAACCATATTACTAGCCTTTCTACTTAAATTCTTCTAAAATTAACCTTGGGTTAACCTTTAAGCTCTTTACTAAGCTTTAATCCTTCCTTATCTAGCTTAAATTAATTAAGAAGCACCTACTACTACTTTATATTAGCTACTAGCTAGTTAATATACCCCTTCTAAACCTTGCTAGTAAGTAAATTAAAGATAAAGGACCTACTTTTAACTTTAAATCCTTTTAGAATAAGTTACTAATTACTAGTAAAAAGGTGCCTAAAATCCTTAATAAAGTTACCTATAGCTTACTTAATTAGTAATCTTTATATTACCAACAGCGTTATATTTAAAGAATTAAATATTATAGTTGCCTTAAAGATAGTCTTACTTAATGCATCTATTACCTTTAACAACTTTAACAAACAGCTTCTGTTAGTAGCTATAGCAGCATTCTTTATTAATCGCCTTACTAAGTTAAGTTACTTTCCTTTTTTAGTAACTTAAGCCTTCTTTTCTACAGCACCTACTACTCTAGGCGCAGATAATAGCAATTATATTAAGAAAGAGACGGCTACTAATAGAGAACGTAACGGAGTTAAAGGCGTTAATATAGATAAGGAAGCAGATAATAAAGTAGGTAAGGGAGTTATACTCTAGTTTTTAAATAGCGTACTAGAAGGACTCTATTTAATTAATCTAAGTGCTAAATTTAGGTTCCCACCGCCATTAATTATATTACAATTATTAACCTTAATATTAGAGTTGTTGTTAGCTCTACTTATACCTATATTCTATAATAAATTCTTATTAAGTGCATTATTAATTAATGTGGCATAGTTGCCTTTAGCCATTTTACCAGTAAATAGATATATTAATTGCTTATAATAAGCCAGCCAATTATTCTTAAAAGGGTTTCTTCTAATATATTAGTAAAAGTAGTTGTCTATAACCCCCTTCTTATCCATCTATGGCAATAGAGTAACCTTATACTTACCCTAACCTAAACACACCCTCTTATAGGCTAAGAACTCACAGAAAGCAGCCTTCTAATAATTGTACTTATTAGTTAACTAGTTAATTGTAAGCTCCTAACCCAATTTAATCTTAATAAAGGCAATAGCGTCCACATAGTCGGTAGCCTTAAAAGTAGCACTATTGGTCTCCTTGCCTTAATCCACCAGTACCTATAGGTAGATTAAAAAGGCCTTATTTAAGGCTAAAAGCTATACTAATTAAGGCCTATTAGGACTATCTATACCTATTATTGCCTTCTTCTTCCAGACCCGTTTAGTTGGTAGCTTAGCAGCAACAGGCTCCTGCCTATCTTTATCCCTTATTATCTTTACCCTCCCTCGCTTCCTTATCTATCTTATCGCAGGCGCTAATATACTGGGCGCTAATACTAGCTTAGTAGGGGTAGTGGCGGCGGTAGGAGTAGTTAAATTATATATATTAGGTGGGTCTAATATGGGTAAGGATTAAGCCATAGGTAAGGTAGTAGGGTTAGCAAAGCTGCCCTTAATAGATATACTAAGCCCGGCTATTAGAAGGAGCAAGTATTTTATAAAGAAATTAAGTTTATTAATAAGGGTCTAACTATAGGCTCTATCTAGGTGTTTTTTAGCGTCCATAAGCTTAGATGCGGCTTATATAATCACGACTTACTGCCCGTCCTTAACCTGCCAATTATTCTACCAAACGAACGGCTCTTACCTGTTTGATATACACCCCTGCTGTGGCGCCCACTAGTTGCGCTTATAATCCTACAGACGGGCGCAGGTGGGCACAAAACAGGGGGTCGAACAGGTGGGCGCGAACAGGTCAAAAAAAGTTATCAAACGAGCCCTTAGGCGCACAAATTATTCTACTAGCGACAAATTGGCGATCACAGCAGCCGACATGCGCAAGGCAGGCTACACTGTGCACGCCTTCGAGTGTGATCTAGCCAAGGGTTTCACACCTCTGGCTACGCGAATAAAGGACATTGGCGTGCCAGATATCTTGCATAACAACGCCGTGGCGGCGCCGCGAAGAATGGGCTGGATCCCAGTGCGGATTACTCGGCGGTATTTTGATTTATTGGTTGGCCTGCATTCAAGTAGGGAGTTGATCTAGCTTTAGCCTGGCATGTATTCGAATGTCGATCAAGATGTGCATTTCTCGGTTGAAAAATTGAAATCTAGGTCCTGTGAAACTCGTAGTAAGTGATGAAATTTAGTGCCTGAAGGTATTAGGGTTACATAACTCGTACAACATATCGCGTGCGCCATTCAGGCAATAAGACGAGAAGCGGTTCTTCGTGGCTTGCAACACACCTGCTGCGATTAGCTGAACTCTAGCCTCTCTGAGGATGCTTCAGAATAGGAGCGCTATATCATGAATGTATAGATACGGCGAGAAAATATTCTATGATGTGGAGGTGCCAAATGAGGAAGAGACAGTACCTTTTCTTTGTTCCTTCGGATTTGACCAATAGATTGTAATATCCGACGAATCTTAAGCTATGGGACTCCATGTCTTCCTCGTGACACATTTTTGTCGCAGCACCCTTACCAATTTCAGCCCACTCTTAGCAATAAAGTTACTGTAAGCCACTTCTACGAGTAAGATTTTAGAATCTACGTGAAATGCAGATTTTTCTTTTCACATGCCCTTTACCATAGTATTGACATACTGTTTGTATACGTAGGCATCTCATTTATATATCCCGGCATCACATACCAAAACGCCCACCTATCCAAAAATGCCATCTCCTTCTCATGCTAACGTAAAACTCCCACTCGTCCCTTCGAACCCTGTAATTGTGCCTCCTACACTCTTAGAGTCTCCATAGTACTTGATCCGATAAGTCCCCGCTTGGGCCGTCAATCCTGTGTCCCAGGTAATTGTCACATCGCTGTACGCCAGCATCCCATTTGTCCGTTTCCACTCAAAAAGCAGCTCCCAATCAGCATCGTCTCTCACCTGGGTCCAGGTCCCGTAGGAGCCCTGCTGCTCGATGGCGGCATAGGTTTCTTCAAGCCGCAGATTGTTACGCGGATTCGCGCCAACAAAGGTTGCTGAGACGAGAGTGCCGAGTGAGTAGGTCGACGAGACGTCCGTTGTCACATCGCCAAATTTTTTAAATAGCGGCGTACCATCATAGACAACGCCGGTTATGAAGCTGAGGCTTCTGTTGACGTTGTCCGGGGGCAAAGGGCCGAGGGGGGATGTTGTGGTTGAGGAGTTAGAGAGATAGGGGAGGTATGTTAGGGTCGCGTTGATGTATGCATTTAGCGTGTTTGGCCCATAGAGTGTCGATGCGCCTTCGTAACGCTGGATGTCATATTCTTCTTCAGTGGTGATGTAGTGCGTGTAGCTGTTTGCTGGTGCCCCTAGGACCACAATAGGAGAGGATGTAGAACTAACGAGGGAAGACGAGATGGCAGCATTGTACACCGCCTCACGCCAGCGACGGCCGGACATGGTAGTTGCTTCGCCAGGAGAGACAACGATGAAGAGCTGGCCGACACGGAAGGCTTGGATATCAACGATATTAGGCGTCCAGTCATAAGGAACGTGCGACTCGCCAACATCAAGGAGAATTGGCTTGGGAGCTTGACACGCGACTTGTTTGGCAGAAGGGACATGGGCGAGATTGCCAACAACGGACCAGAGAGGATTGTTTGGAGAGCCAGAGTCATTTTGCTTGAAGTCGAAAGCGCCGGGCCCATCAGATGTGCCAGCTGCAAAGGAGTAACCCATTGCAGCCGGACATGTAGATGCAATATTGCCATTCGGTAAAGTGAATGTAAAGCTAGAGAAATCGACGAACGTGTGGAATGAGCGGATTGTATTTCCTGAGATAGGCGTGCTGCTGTTTGCCATGGAATTGTAGATGCTGAGCGCTCCGGCGTATTGACGCTTACCAATTTCGTAGCAGCTCTTAGTCCCTCCGTCGTTCAGTCCGAAATATGGTCCTCGTCCATGGCAGGGCTGATTGCGGCCTCCACAAGTACTGTCTTCAAGCTTGCATTCTGTGTTAGAACCGTCCTCACACCAAGCTCCGAGGACATTAGGAGAAGTGTCGCCAACATTGGCCTGGGAGAATCCAGCAACAAATCCTTCAGCTGCATTAGAATTGGTTTTCATTTCTTGTTCAAAAAGATACGCCGCCACGCCTTTGTTATCGGCTGCGACGATCGTCTGGTTCCCATACAAAGAAGTTCCATGGACTGCGAACCACGTGAGAATGCCAATGTCTTTGCCATCGCTGTCTCGCGTGAACTTGAGGAGAGTCATTGTCTTATCCACGTTGTCTGAATACTGGTCCCGCTCTGTCTGGGGATTGGCAAGGTATGCATATAAACTGCGATTGATATTGGCATTCTGGATGCTCGTGGTGCCAGCACTCACACGGCCTAGAGTCGTACTGTCGTGAGCCCTCTTAATTGATAACAATGCTCCATCAACAATGGCTTGGTAGCTTTGCTTATCGAAACCTAAACTCGTGATTTGAGGAAGCAAATAATTTAGCCAGGCACCAGGCCCTGAGTGGCTATGTGTTCCCGTCACGGCAACATTCTTTTGGGTATACATGGAATAATCCGATCCCATATTTGCCAGCCCCTCCAGTATTCCATATCTGATTGCCGTGTCTCCGGATTGAGTGTCTAGGACCATATATATAAAGCGTTGGCTTAGGTCATTAGGATCTCCAACGATGAAAGCTCGGGAGTATAGGCGTTGGCGAAGGCCAGTTCCAACTTGGGATGAATTCGCATAGCCCATAAGGTTAAGTTCCACAACTGGACTGTGACGGATCCATTAGCAACATTCATGGCAATATCCGGATGCCCTCGGATTCCCTTAGCCTACCCCGTAATGTCTGCCTTCCCCACACCGAGCAGATACTGCGATCCCTCCGCCGTCACGGCGTTCGTGGCAGCATCCTCGGCAGCATCCTTCTCGTTGAATAGATGCATCTGTGGTATGCCATTTCCTTGCTCTTGCACAGTCCAGTGCCAGAAATCCAGTTCCGGAATTCTGAGGGTACTAGTCAACTGTAATATTACCAGCAAGGCGAAGACGGCCGCGCCTAACGCGACGGCGATATGTGAACGTGCCATTCATGCAGGAGGAGTTCGACGGGGAGGAAATGTAGCAATATGCGGGGCATGCTCAGGGCGACGATCTGGCAATATGAACAGCTGGGTAGCGAAGGCAATAGCTGCAGTGCAGGCTAGCTAAGCTACTCGGTAACAGGTTCTGGTTGGTTGAAGGGCGTGGAGTCGCACCGTTTGGTTGCTCGTGAAAGAAGGTCTTGTTATTCGGTGGCGCATGACGTCTGGGAGCGCCCGGAATGCACCAAAGCAGGGGAAAGCATGGCGCCCTACAGCGTAGAAATAAGCGGCCGATATTGGCACGTGCGCAACACTAAAAATCGACCGTTTTTGAAGATATATTACTACTCTAATACTTTGTCATTTGCCCATTACGTCTCTTACAATCGTGTAGACGCTTTAGACGCATTTCGTCGTAAAATGGTAAAGATATTAAGTAATAAGAAGGTAAACAATTGTCGATTTTTGGTGGTTGCGCATATGCCAATATCGGCCGCTTATTTCTACGCTGTACAGGCGCCGAACCCTGCAAACTTCCTCACTCACACACCCACCACACACCCAATCTCCATTATCCCCAATCCCTTAGCGATGCCGCTCGTCAACGAATCCTATGACTCCCTCCCCTGTAAGCTAATATTTAATATCGCTTTACCCCTCTCCCGTTTCCTGAATTCGTTCATCTCTTCCCCCAGCCAGTCGCTATCTGGGAACCTGCAGATGCGTGATAGACTAACTCTGCAGCAGACATCGATAACCCTCCAACAGATACCTCCATCGCCTCCGCTCGTGCCCTCGTCGATGCCGATGTCTCCAGCGCGGGTATCAACACAAGCGTGCTGCACCCCTCCCTGGTCCCCTCTGCATCCTATGCCCCGAAGTTCTCAGAAGCCCTGGAAAAAGAGCACGCACGTCTCGCTGCCGACCCCAACTCCAAAATCATGGGCATCGACTTGAGCCGGTATGAAGCCCTAGAACCACCACCAAACACGGATCCAACAAGCGATGAAGATAAGCCGGAGTTGCTCGCGCAGTGGAACGACACCCTGAAAAAGGCCTACGCGTCGTCTGAATATCTTAGGTCGCGCCTCATAGAGCTAGGGTTACTAGAGAAATTCGGCAAAAATGCCTGGCTGATAAGCAACTCGCAGCTTGAAGATATCCTCAAGACGCTGGAAACCGACCTGGCGGGGATGAAGGCACAAGTGGAAGCTACCGGGGCGGCGAGACGAGCGCAACAAGAGAACATAAAGGGAGAAGTGGTAGCATTGGAGGGGTCGTGGAAGAGAGGAGTGGGACGGGTGCTAGAGACAGAGGTTGCAGCGGAAGGACTGAGGAGGGAAATACTGGAGAGAAGGAGGGCTGGTGCAGTATAGCGCCTGACGAAGTGGCAAGGCGTTATTGGAGTTCACAAAAGTTTTCTTGGATATCTTACAGCAGGTTTGATCGGAAAGCTCACGAATTATGAGCAGGAATACCCCAAGTACGGCTCAGCAATGCTCCAGCCGATTGAGAATGAAATCAATACAGGTTTCGCGCTACATTGTCTTCCCGCATCTAGAATTTTTGTTAGTAGTTGGCGAGATTTTGTAAATAATTCTCATACAAAAGTTAGCCGCCATATAAACACACAAATTATTAACTCTACTACTAACACATTTATTAATAAAAGCTCGACTTACATTTATTAGCTTATTAGGCGATTTGGAGGGTGGGGGCGGTTTCCCGATGCGGGCTTGCCGTCTGGTAACGAAGCAAGTATGGGGTAATGACCTGCCGAGAAAAGCGTCGAACAAATGTATCTCACTGAGCTTGTAGAATACGCCACTCCTGTTGTTCTTTGTCAATCAGAGGCACCGGAAAAGGGGAAAAGAAGTCATAAATGCCTTAACTCACACCTTCTGCGACATATCCATAGACAAATGAAGATAAAACAACCCACCACGAACTCCGTCGAGAAAAAGCCAACGGTGACTTAAGTTTTATTTATTTTTCGCAACGATTTCGAAGCTGGAAGACTTGAAACAGTAAATTGGCCAGCTCTTTATCTCTCAATGTTTTGCCATAATACTCTTTAATTTACACTAGCCTTGGAGCTGGATCTTCCGCAAGTTTCCAGGCAGGACTCGGCCCGCAATACGTCCAAGCTGGGACGCTGAGTCTGCAAATTCGGTCGTAATGCTAGCTGTGTCAGCCATCTCTGCTCCCCACGCCACAGACACCTTGCCACGTTTCGCTTGATGTCATGGCCATTTCTCAAGCCCTTGGCTACTTAGATCTTCTATTGAGGTCTCATTCTAGAAAGGTGATAGAATACCCCGATGGATTGCAGCGAACCGGACTAGGCTTCCGCACGAGCTACGTATTGCCCATTCCCTTTGATCGCTACTTATCGCTACCGCAGCCAACGGGTCGATGCGGGCAACACCTCTGAAGAGATGGGGGAGGTATACAACTTGTGGTTTTGAGGTACCTTGGATCTGCCATCTTTGTATCATAGATATGTTAGTTCATAATCAGGTATCGCGCCGAGAGAATAGGGGCGTGAGGCTGAAACCTTCCATGTACACCATCTCGTCAATTCCGGTTGTTAGCGCAGCCACGTCTGCACGGCCTTACTTTCCCTTAAACAGCAAAAATACCAAAATTTCCCCTACAAAAAGGCCGTGCAGACGTGGCTGCGCTAACAACCGGAATTGACGAGATGGTGTACTTCGGGCGCTTAACTCTGTCGTTTATATTTAGAGCTGAAATTCCCCCCAACCCATGATCTCGACGCTTTCACATTCACATCCTCTATTTTCCTCACATTGACGCCTCGCCTGCATGCTGCCAGCGAGGCAGTCCAGACTCCAGATATAAGCCTCGAGGTGTGTTACTAATGATATCGTTGCCAACAGAACGACCTACCAGCATCCGATTCAAGGGTGTCGCTATTACCACCTGTACTGCACTAGTGAGGAGCGATGAAGCACCAGGACTACACTATAGGATGGATTTGTGCCTTGCCGACAGAAATGGCTGCGGCGGTAGGCATGTTGGACAGCCGCCATGACCCATTACCGCAGCCCCCCCACGACGACAATATCTATACCCTGGGCTGCATCGGGGCGCATAACGTTGCCATTGCCTGTCTGCCGGCTGGGGTGACTGGTAATAGCTCCGCCGCGATCGTGGCAACTCGAATGCTATTAACATTCACCTCCATGAGATTCGGCCTGATGGTTGGCATTGGAGGTGGGGTGCCAAGTCAGGAGAATGATATTCGGCTGGGAGATGTCGTGGTCAGCAAACCAGGTGGGACGTCTGGGGGAGTTATCCAGTATGACTTTGGGAAAACGGTACAAGCTGGCCGGTTCGTGCGTACCGGTTCATTAAACAAGCCGCCAGATGTATTGCTTAATGCAGTGGCGAGCCTGCAAGCAAAGCACATGATGGAAGATCCCAAGTTTTCGAAATACCTATTGGAGATTATATCAAAATACCCGAAGCTACGCGACACTGTCAAATATCAGGGTGCAGAGCATGACGTCTTATTCACGGCGGAGTACGACCATCACGAGGGCGATATAGGATGTGTGCGTTGCGATGTCGGCAGATCGATCTCTCGGTATACCCGCAATGGAACCGATCCAGCAATACATTACGGCTTGATTGCGTCTGGTAATCAAGTGATGAGGGACGGTTTATATCGGGAAAGATTACGAAAGGAGCTAAATGTGCTGTGTTTTGAAATGGAAGCGGCCGGATTGATGGACAATTTCCCCTGCCTGGTGATCCGCGGGATTTGCGACTACGCGGACTCGCATAAGAACAAGCGTTGGCAGGCTTATGCGGCTGCGACGGCTGCTGCATATGCAAAGGAGCTTCTCTATATCATACCGCAGAGTCGCGTTATAGAGACACCTTCTGTGTTCGACGAGATTAAGGTCGACCAAGCGAAGGTATCGATACAAGGGTATGTCCCACCACCGACGTTGAATTCCGCCACGCCCTCGCCTCCAACCCCACCTGCGTTGCCCCCCAGGCCACCTTCCAACGGAGGCTCATCATATCCAGACCCACATTCAACTGAATCTGTGCAAAAGGTGGTAGGGTTTCTGTATACCCCAGCCGAGCAGGATACGAGGTCGATACAGTTGGCCGAGCTCAAGAACACGGGCCTTTGGGACGAAGCACAACGGCTGGAACATGAAACTTTTCAAGATAAGCTAAGGACTCTAGGTGCAGAACATCTCAGTACCTTGACAACCGGTTATGACCTTGCATGCACCTTCCTAGAACTTGGACTGCTGAAAGACGCAGCCAACTGGTCGAGTTGGGTTTCCAGTACCAACAAGCCCACCCTCGACTCAAAGCACGCGCTTCTTTCCATGAATGTTGAAAGCCTTCGTGGGGAGATTCTGCTAGAGCAAGGCCATTTCCAAGAAGGCGAGACTATCTGCGCTACAGTGCTCGCTAAACAGCAGGACTCTCTCGGTAATGATAATCTTAACACTTTAGAAACTCAACGACGCTTGGCATTTGCATGGCACGCACTCGGAAGAAACAAGGATGCTATAACCAGGCTTCAAAAAAGAACTAACGACCTTGTAAGAATTGTTGGAGAACGACACATCTGTTTTATTGCGTCTGTACTGGACTGGGTGGAAGTAATGATTCGGTCTCCTCTCGACGACCCATTCGGCGTTGCTCGCTTTAGCAATGAAGTCCAACTAGCTTCGAAAGTTATGGGTCCCGTAAGCAAGGATCTGAGAGATTCACTTGGCCCTAAAAATCCGGTGTCAATCCGGGCCCTCCGGATTTGCGGCACAATTAAGCTACAGGAAGGAGAGGTTACGGAAGCGTCCGATATTCTTCGCCGGTCCCTCTTAAATGCGGAGGAAACACTTGGAAGTGATCACCCCGGGACGCTAGATATCGTTGCGATGCTTGGTGTTCTATATATCAAGCAGAATAGTCCAAGTTTTCAACCAAACAGCTCGACGGAAATGCGGCCGTGGTTCCAAAGATATCTCGAATGGCTAGAGAAACGCAAAGGTAGCAATCACCGTGAGACACTATACGTCCTCAGCCTACTGGGCATGTCATATATGGGTACAAACGACTACATCGAAGCTGAAAAATACTTTGAGCGCCTCTCGATCGGGTACGGGGGGCAAAATTCGAAGGAGGCCCAAACCGCAAACCAAATGCTCGAGCTCTGCCGTGCAAACGCTATGCTCATCAAACGTCAGAACCGAAACAATGGCAGTGATGTCTCTAGCATATTCTCTGCTCTTGGCCTTCGGTAACTGATCTAGCTTTCGCTTAGTTCTCGTATCGTCCATATATTTGCGATATATTGTCTTTCTTTCATGAATAGGGTTCTGCCCCCCTGCGGCCAAGATCCGGGCAGTAACACCTGGCAGTAACTTTACTGCCCGAATCTTTTGATCAGCGGCGGCTTAGCAGGCGGTCAGGGTAGCTAAGGCACTACTCGGGCACCTATTTTACTAGTATAAGCCATCTAAATGCAATGTTTACCAAATACCATGCCCCGTAGGCTACCGTACAGTTAAACGGAGGTGTATATACTTTTGTTACCGCCACGTTAATTAACACTGCTTAATCGCCACCTAAGCTCTATATTAAGGTTCTTATTTAAAATGGATACTCCTACCTTAGTTACTCCTACCGCTACGTAGTTACTCCTACCACTATACCTTAGGCAACTTAGTTAAATAAAAGGCTTATAAAAAGCTAAAAAATAAGAATATAATTACGGTAATATAGGTAGCTATTTAATTAATCCCTTTTAAATACTTGCTTAAGTTAAAAGCTATAGTAGATTCAGACCCATTAAATAAATTGCCTCCGCTAAATTACCTCCTTTAGCCTTTATCCCGGCGGTATAGATAATATAGTATTTTCCAGTATATTTAAGTTATAAATTAGTATAGTAGGACCTACTAAATATAATAATTTAACTATGCGGTAGTATATCTTAATGTACTTTAGTATTAAAGAGCCTGCTACTAACTTAATACTAACTTACTCTTCTTCCTAAGTAACCCTACCTTTTAAGTCCTTATTTAATTTACCTTTATAACTTTTAAACAAATTACTTTTATATATTAATTTGCCTCTATTATTAACCTTTATATTTATCTATTGAAAACAGGAGCTCTTGCTATACCCGGCCTAAAAAGACCAAAACCAACCAAAAAGAACCCCGAAAAACACCCAGAGAATCCCCCTGAGATGCCTGCATCGCAGGGGAGGCACACGTCGAATGACAGTGGTTTGCACTCGCGCGCAACCGCCAGAACCACGCCCAGCAATAGCCCTCCATAATAAGAATGGGCGAATACCACACTATAAAGCGGAAATACCTCTATTAAGAAGACATCTAACAAAATATAAAGCCTATTAGACGTGTCTAGTATCTATAATTATAGGGGAGTAATTGTTAGCTATAATAAACTAATATAGCTAGCAGAATAGCTCTACCAGTCTAGCATCCCTTAGGCGCCCCTTTAGTAATCCCTTAATTAAATCCTCTAATAGCTAAGTAAAATTAAAAATAAATAAAACCCCTCCTTACTAGTAAACCGCACCTAGGCTGCCATAGCTGCACTTCTATAGTATAGGGAACTTAACCCCCTTAAGATAATAACTAGGTATATAATTATAATATAACTAAATATAGAAAAAGCAAAGGGGCTTAAGGGATAATTAGAAACAGAAGTCCTTATAAAGATTTATAAAGAAGTCTATAACGCTATTATAGTCTAATACCTAAGGAGTAAAGATATTAAAGTCACCCTAAAGGACTAATAGGCAAAGAAACAAGCTATAAGGGCAAGGGATAGGCTAGGAAAACATATTAGTATAAAAGTGCTTTATAAAGACTACCTAGTTAAAGTCCTAGCGGTTCCTATAAGCCTTAAGGTAGTGTTAGGAATGAGGCAAGCGGTCGTCACGTGACGCCGCGGCACTAGCGTGGCGAGGAGTCTTAAGCTCCTCGCCCTTCCTTATTCCAAATATATCAAGCTTTTAACCAACATCACTGTAACCTACTTAAGTAGCCGTTATTAGTGAGTCACCCTATATAACCAATACTGATTAGTGGTTGAATACACAGTCAACCATAGAGCAGCTAGGTTTTCAAATAGAAGAGATAGTCTTATGCAGGGGTGCCATATGCGCTTATATGGAATAGATCCCGGCGATACTGTGCTACCTTAAACTTGCAGAAAACTAGTAATAGAAGTGTCACTGAGTACTAGGAGATACCAAGTTGCGTCTATTACACAGAATAACCACGTTTATAAAGATTTGGTTAAGTACTTTAGGTTAGAAGTATCACTAAACCTAGGGTCCCAAGTTAACGTCCAAAACACATTAAAATAACCATCTTAATACCTTTAGTGTACCTTCGCAGACTATAGGATCACAATCACTACTTAACTACACGTCGAACAACCTTTATTTCCCTTAATTTTTATCAAAACGCGTTAAATAATCTTTAATAATAGCTATCATAGCGTTAACCTACCTAAAGAAGTATAAGGACGACATTAACCCAGAGATATAGAAAACCGCCATAATTAATCCTAAAGATGTTAATTAATAAGACTTAAACGGATTCTTATTACACTATATAGCACACTATAAAGACAGCAAATACAACAACACTATGCTATGGTACTGTATAAAGGAGGACTTTATTAGATGGACAAAGGAAACATAGGCTTCTGCGAATAAGGATATTGTATGGGACTTTCATAACTTCCTATAGGAGAATAGAGTGTTCGTACCTATGGATAGGGGTGCCATTGGAGATAACATTTAGGAGCAAGTTATTAATGTAAAAGAAGAGCATAAATGGACTCTATAAGAGATTAAGCACCAACTACGCACTATAAGGAAGCTTAATTCACAATAGAACCTAAGCAATACATTATTAGAGACACTTCTACCTCCATCTTTAACTCCCCTATATTAACCAATTCAACCCACAACTTTAACTACTGCCCTTTAGCAAGCATAAGATCTCCCTACTTCGCAATCTAATAGCCTTTAGACCCTACCAACTAGACCTATATCCCCACTGCAGCCTATAATACAACTCCTACCTCCTCCATCTTAATCTTAAATCGGAGGCAGTTTAAAATTGCTTATAGAGCTTGCGAAGCTCTATTTGGATTAGGAGAAGAAGTTTAGTAAGGAATTATATAATATTCTTAATTCGAAACTACGCATCTTCTATAACTATTGCTAGAAGGTAGGAATAGAGTCTAATAAATACCACAATGCCTATTCTGTTATGCTTAAGGGCCGAGCTAGTACCTTCTATTATAATTATTTAGTAGGAAAAGGATACGATTTTAACCGCATAATATATAAGTTAAGATGCCACTTTAAAACAGAAGAGAACAAGCAGCAGTATATATTAGAATAGAGAGAGATTACCTTCCTAAGGATTATTGCTACAAACCCAGGTATCCCTCGGCTTAATTATCTTTAAAAGCTCTTTAATTAACTTTAGATAATTTAGTGTGGTTTATCCGAATTATATTAAGAGGATTTTAGCCTATATAATTAAGTTATTAGCGCATGCTAAGGCGTTAAAGAATACAACCTTACTCTCTTTAATCCCGCAAATACTTACAAAGGAGTATATACTCAATTAAGATCTTCTATTGGCACCACTCTACGCTCTTAAGAAGTATAGCAATTTAATGCCCAACTTTAACCTACTTTAATTAACCCGCCTAACCAATACAATTACAACTGGACTAATTAAACATATAGTGGCCATAGTAGGCAATACGGCAGAGGGTATAATTAACAACTATAAGGCAAAGGTGGAGGTCCTTATAGAGGTTTATTCCAAAGTAATCGCTAAAAGAAGTGCTATGTTTGTAAGAAACCGAATTGCTAGTTAACTAGGCATTCTCTTAATAAGCAAAAGGAGGTATATAATAAGTTTCGCCAAAGTACAAGAAATGTTGGAAATTATAAGGTTATTATAGCCTACTTCCAAAGCTTCCTAGTTTAATATAAAGGCGTAGAGGATCTTAAGGGTAAGGCTAATAAGGCTAAACAGCTTCTTATAGATATAGAAATTAAGGACTACTCTCCCAACCAATACTTTACTAAGTATGGTGAGGTAGATGGTATATAAACCGTTACTATTCTTAATAACTAATCTACGCTCCATGCTATCACAAAGTTAGATATCTTTAATAAGCTAAAGGAGAGTTCTATATTCTCCTTTAACAACAGATACTCGGCGAACGTCTTCTATGGTATTATGCCAGATACTAGAGCCGCAGGAGTATCTATAGTAGGAGAACCTTAAGTTTGAGCTCTTTAGCAGCTTAATAGCTCTATTTAGATTAACTAATTAACGGCAGGCTAATATACAATTCGTTTTAGTAAGGGTACTACAATCTCTCTTAGCATAATTAAGGTCAAAACCCTCTTAGGGTATATTACTTTCTATATTATTCCCACAAACACCCCATTTCTATTTTGCATTAGAGATATAGATAAATTAGGCATTAAACTTAATAACCTTAAGAATATACTCGTTTAGGGAGATAATCGGGTGCCTATTATGCGCAAATAAGGTTACCCCTAGTTGCTCCTTTATTAACTAGAAAAGAGTGTTGCTTAGAGCCACTTAACTAAGTTAGAGCTATATCAACTACACCATTGTTTTAGCCACCTATCTGTTTACTAATTGCTTAGGGTTCTTTAGCAAGCAGGCTATAAAGTTAAGGTTAAGGCAATTAAGCATCTTATAAAGTACTGCTATTACTACTAAATAAACTAGAAGTCCCCTAACCGATTTAAGTTCACCCTTAAAGATAACTATAACTTTAACTTTTATATTATTATTAACGTTATATATCTTAGCGGCAAGCCAGTACTCTAAGTTATTAACTTCTTAACCTCCTTCCAAGCCGCACGTTTCTTAAAGGATATATTAGCTAGGAATATATAGGATACCCTTTAATTATGCTAAATTAATGTCTACTAAGGACCCCCTAACTAAATCGTCTATAATATAGGAAAGAACTTCTTATCTATAGAGTTTTAATAATAGATAAAGGCAATGGTAATTAAGGTTAAGGAAGTCCCTATTAAGGCATATAATAGTATTAAAAAAGTAGAGCGATATCACGCGCCATTATGCCACGTATATAAGATTATCTCTTTAGAACTAGAGGACGCTAGCGAAGAACTTACCTTGCAAATAGCTGTTAAAGCTATTAACAATTCCACTGGCCCGGATAGACTTGTACCTACGTTATTAGTCTTTAGCGCCTACCCTTAAATAACTAACGATTCTCTACCATTTCCCTCCACTGTGTAATAGACTAAGGCTATTTATAAAGCAACGAAGGAGGTCTAACGTCTTTACGCTATACGTTAGGTCAACAACGCACTAGGAATAAGAAATGGCCTAAATACCTTAACTACGCTTAATCTGCCACTCCAGTCTAAGGTACGCGTATGGCGTAAAAAGGGAGAATAGTTAGGCCTACATTAACTTATTATAATTAATGGTTAAACTTGCACTATTTAGATGCCTTACAGACCCACTTAATTCCGTTTAACTATTATTAAGCCTTACTATAAAGATAACAGTTTTAAGCCTTTGCAGGATACCCTAAAAGATGCCCTAGAGAAGAACCATAATTAATATGCTCTAGAAGGCGACTATAATTCTAATACAATTATAGTAGATACGCCGCAACTATAACGCAGTAGAGGTCGCCTAAAGGGATTATAAAATCACTAATATCTTGTTAATTTTAAAGAGCAATTTATTGCCGCTATTAAGAATAGAGTTAAGTTATTAATAGCTTTTATAACAGCTAAGGAGAAGGCTGACTTTAAGCTTATAAAATAGCTCTAAAAGGAAGGTTATATTATAACCCTAGGAGCTCCTTTCCAAGCATCTAATAAGTAGGAGATTGATAGTCTTATTATAAGAGGAGTCTTTAAATTTAAGAAGTATGACCCTATTAAGTTTAATAAAGTTCGCATCTTTAAGTTAAGAATGGTTAATAAGATTAAGGGTAAAGCTATTAATACCCTATTTAAGAAATCAAGGCTTGTTATCTAAGGTTATAACAATAATGGTAAGGAGATAATTCTTACATAATCTCCCACAATTTAACGAGCTAGTTAGTAGGTTATTCTTGCACTAGCTCCCTCCTTAATAAAGAATAGAATAGCGGTCTATTTATAAGATATTACTTAGGCCTATACCTAATTAAAGACGCACTTTTAGCGCTTAATATTAGCATACCTTCTAGAGCAAATTCGCCACCAATATCCTAAAGATATAATTATGGTTGTGCTTAAGCCATTATATAGAATCGTAAAGGTAGGAACTTATTAGTGGGCTACCTATAGCAAGTACTATAAAGAGAAGCTTTTAATAACTACTTTTATATTTAACCTATGCTTTCTTATTATAACTATAGGAACTCTATTCAGAATTATTAGCATATAAACTGATAATATAATTATCTTAGGAGACGACCAATTCTTAGCTCTTAAAGAAGATAAGCTAGTAAAGGCAAATCTTATAGCAAAGCTAAAGGAAAAGCTTAATTTAACAACACTATTACTTTTTAATAGATGCATCCTCTCCCTAAATAAGGATTCTATTGCTTTACGCCAGAAAGATCAAGGCAAGAAGATTAATGTTATTAACGTTAATTCTCTAAAGTAAGGATACGTGGAGCAACGCGCTTGCGGAGCTTATATTACTTCTATCTGTTAACCCAAGGCTTCATTTAATCTCTTTATTGCCGCTTAACACTAGGAACCAACTAAGGATAACATCCTTGCCCTAAATAAGCGTCTTTCTTAGCAAATAAACCATCTTAATTGGGGACTACTCTATATGCCTATTAATCTTCCTACCGCTAAGCTCTTTATATTTGTTAATAGATTATTTATAAATAATAAAGATTTTAGCTCCTAGCTAGGATATA
>Ga0307507_10003579_pt1 | contig 29640 bp, 21 predicted proteins | sample 7_EM_MG_FD_207223 | JGI IMG/M metagenome (GOLD analysis project Ga0307507, IMG submission 207223) | Populus trichocarpa ectomycorrhiza microbial communities from riparian zone in the Pacific Northwest, United States - 7_EM | ecosystem: Host-associated > Plants > Roots > Unclassified | place... | reverse complement strand
ATAGCTTTAGCAGATTAGTAATGGCTGGTTTAGACTGTGGGAATTTGAGACTAAGGGAAGGCAGCTCGGAACACGTGTGCATAGATTTTCTTTTCTCAGAGCAATCGTCAACCGTCTCATCTTTGTGGAACTTTATCACGATCATCAGTTTTCTTGAGAGTTACCTTTGGCGCGAGCGGTGGCTGCCCACATTCCGTACTCTTTAATCTAATCGTGATATTGGTTCCTTCTTTCTTGGTTTCTATTGCTGGTGATTGCGTCCGGGAGCTATCATTTCATCGGACCGGAAATCACCCTTTCAGTACCCAGCATAGTGAGCAATCTATCCAATTACTAGCTACTATTTCAATCTGGACTGAGGCCCAGCCAATCACATTGCCAAACTTGCTGATTGCTCGCTATACCAGATGCCGGCTATAGCATAAAACAGGTTAATTCAATCTTCTTATGTCTGCAGCGAGACACATTGGGTTGTCAAGAACTCTGATATACTGAACAACCAAGTTTGTTTCAACCAACATTTTCGCCTCATCAGTCCCAGTGTGGCCCTGAGCAGCCCCGTTGCATGTCTCGGTTGTCCCTCAGGTCTCATCTCCCGGTTTGACTGTTTTGATCATTGTCCTACCGGCACCGGCCCCGGCCCCAGCTCCCACAGCCATGTTTTTCTCTGGGTCATCTCCAATCCCAGTAGTGCTGTAACAATCCAAGTAGTTGATACAAGTATTAAGCTCATGATTAAACATATCTGGTGCTGTATAATTGCCGTAGCCAGGCGGGCGTGAACCCAGGTTTGTTTCCTGGAGGGATAAACTGATATATCCTGAAGACCGGCATACTGGCTCTGATGCAAAACATACCAAGTGCATACATGGCTCGGTTGGTAATGGTGTGGATGTTCATCTCTGGTGGTTAATCAGTGTCTAGAATGTTGGAGAGTATGGTTGCTATTCGGGTAGTAGTAGGTACAAGGGACAGGGATAAAAATGTGGTACAGAGCAGGCGTGGATTGGGTTGGGTTCGGACAAAATTGTAGAACACTGCAACCGAACCACCCTCAGACATAAAATATGATCTGATGGTTGTATAGCACCACTTAAACCACAATCCTTTACCCTACAGTATTCAAATTCACATACTAAGTTTATGACCATTCCTAATAGACAAGAAAGAAAAAATCTACGCAATCGTATAACCGATGTGTATAATCTCAACATGTAGATATAAGAGAAAGTTGATTTTGAAAAAAGGTTTTGAAGACTTCAAGCCTGGTGAAATGAGGACAGAATGAAACAGAATACTAGTTTAAAGGGTTAGGCACCATCCTCAGCTAGCATCTGTAGGTGTTTAATTTGATAGTAGATCTGCTGAGAGAGAGGTCATCTACATCACCCACTAAGATTTTCCTTTATCAGTTGCATACTAGCTTAGGAGGAAACACTTGTTCCCTCAATGTTTTCCCCTCAAGTGTACCACCACTACTGAGACATTAGTTATGGAGCGTACCACTTTTTTATGCCTGTCCCTTGTACGGGTAGCTATTCTCATAGGGTTGTTCGGGTTGTTTAGTAGGGTTTCTTGGCACTTATGTATTTCCTTATGCAGCCTCGATCATAGCTAGGAAATACGGTAGTACTAGAGCACGGCAGTCTGCAAAGGAGACCACTGGTGACCGCTTAGCCTAAGCGAGAGGAATTACAGCGAGGGCACAAACTAGCTACTTACAAACATAAGGCTGTCTTCTTCAAGCTTGACATTTATTCCTGCCTAATCAAGTATAACAGGGGGTATCATACTGTATATCACTATACACCACCGTCGACAAAACATAATGCAAACACCACTTAACGAGTGGCAGGAATGAAGAACAAGAACAGCACCATAAGACCAAGTCTAACCAGAACTCGAATTGAAGGGAAAGAGAAAGAAACGGAAAAACGCAACGGTTAATAAATAGCAAATAACAAGCGAAAACTATAAAAATGGCCCTCTCAAACTCTATTTACATCAAAACCTATGGAGACCTTGCCTACACCAATCCCTCACTCGGCAAGCACTTACGGAACGAGAATATATCTAGTGACGAAACGAGAATATAAAGGAGAAAAGCGAAATGACAAATAAGGGAGAAGATAAAACCCCAGTCGACGGAAAATAAGAGGATTTGTTTGGTGGTGTTAGGATGGGCGACGGTTTTCCCTAGAGGGTACTAGGAGCTTAGATGTTCGATAAAAGGGGGTAGAGGCAGCCCGGATGGTTAGGTCAGGAGGAAGTCCTTTTGGAGACTTGGAAACCGAATCCTGGAAGTCCAATGGCACTTTCCTCTTATTACGTTCTGCTGATAGGAGTGCAAGTTGGGGGTTAAGTTCTACAGTGCCGGTGCTAGGATTATCACCTCTGAATTGGATCTCCATCACGCGCTCGCTTCGATGAACAGCAGACGGTGGAAGGGATGCATGACTACTGCCATTCGTGGTACTGGAATTGGAATTCTCCCATTCTAGTATGGTCTCCACAACTCTGACGTGTCGATTAGCGAGAGCGATGTACTGTGGAGTTTGGTTCTCTTTATCTGGCGTGGCAGCACGAGGATCTTTCCTTTCTAAAAGCATCTTTACTATTCCCCCATGCCCTTTTTCAGCAGCCTACGAGAGTGGCGTCTGGTCATATTCGGTGTCTGCTTGGTTGAGACTGACGTCAGCTCGTTCCAAAAGCAGTTTTACTACCCCCTGATACCCTTCCTTAGCCGCCCACGAGAGTGGCATCCGGCAAAGAAAGGTGTCTATCTGTCTGTGATTGACGTCCTCTCGTTCTAAATGCATCTTTACTACCCCCTCATGCCCTTACTCAGCCGCCCACAAGAGCGGTGTCTGACGATTGGTATCAACTCGTTCAGGATTGATGCCATCTCGCTCCAAAAGCATCTTTATTATCCCGTCATGCCCTCTCCGAGCTCCCGACATGAGAGCCGTACTTTCCGTAGAATCAGCTGCATTAACGTCTCATTCCTTCATACCCAATACCGCTGCAGCTATTCCCTTCATCCCCAGCAGCGCTACCCCGTGGAGCCCTGTGAAACCCACGGGTCCTTCCGCCCCATCATACCACATGCCTGAGTGTGCATCCCGATTACAGAGCAACAGCAGCTGAGCAGATATATGCTTATCAAGCCTATCGAGAAGCCTTAGTGAAAGTATCCTGATATCTTCCGCCATCTCCCTTTTTGCATGCCTTGCCCAATAAACCGAAGTATATTCTAGAAGGGGCAGTGTTGTTGTTGTGGGGGCTGAGTAAAGAGTTGGCGAAAGATAGCTGATAGATCCAGAGTTGAGATATGTCAAGCAAACCTCCGCAATTGCTGAGTGAGGATTATGGAATGGGGCTGGTTCACTTGAGTGATGCACACGATCAGATCATGATCGAGTTTTGCTCGATTATAGTCTGCTCGATCACCTCGATCATAGGGGTCCCTCGATCACGATCATGATCGAGCAGAGCATCCATGACCTGATCGATTTGCTCGATCACGGGTACTACTCGATCATGTTCGACCATCATCGAGTATACTCGAGTATCTAGAATCATGACTGATCACTCTGCTAATCTTAGTAATCGGGTGATGCGATGAACTTATATACAGGGTCACCCGCGCACTAGATATCAATTCTTTCGGCCGGACTTTACGCTGAGCCCTTCAAAAAACCGCCATCCTGACTACTGACGTTATCACAATAGCACCACTCTCATCGTTGCTTATCTATGGCAGCTAGTGAATACCGCCAATGACTCTGAATCAGCCACAAATTACCGTGATACCTAGGTGGACGAGACTGTAGGGATCTTCTGTTCTTATTATAACACGAGTGTAAATACTGACAATCCATATTGAATGAATATTTCATTCCTAATAGACACAAAATCGACCATACTCGAGCATAGTCCACAATAATCGACTATACTCGACGATGCTCGAGCAGTAGCCATGATCGATCACTCGATCAGGGTCCCCTAGTTTTATCGATCATTCGATCATAGGGTCCCCTCGATCAGATCATGCTCGAGCATACCCCCCGTGATCTGCTCGATCATGATCGTGTGCATCACTATTTCTAACCCTAACCTTAATGCCATTTTTGCAGATTGAGGTTAGGGTTGATACACGTGACTTCCAGTGATGTGATCACGTGGCTTGAAACTTTACTTCCGTAGGTAAACAATAGTATTTATTTATAACTATCTAAAGGAGAGGGTTATTGTGGGGTGACGGCTAAATGCGCAACGGTCAAACACGTGAACACAAGAACTGTATATTGTATATATGGATAAGCTGAAGTTCAGAATAAAAGTAATTGAAATCTATGAATGATCTAGGTATCTATCGGTTCATTTATGTAGTTGAATTTAAAATATGTCGTATGCGAAGAGCTTAGCCCATCAATCTTGAGTTTTACGCCAGGATCTGGCGGCTTTACCTGGGCATCTGCGGGCTTTGCCTGGGCATCTGGCGGCTTTGCCAAGACATCCGTGGGTTTGGCCTGGGCATCTGTGGGCTTGGCCTGGGCATCTGCGGGCTTTCGTGGCTTCGGCCGGACTGACCCAGGCTTTCGAAAACTATGGCCGGACTGGCCGGACTGCCGACCTATGGTCCGGAGTGGCCGCTTGGGATCACTGCTAGTCGGATGTAGACGAAGATGCCTCGCCCGTGACAAGTCCAAGCCAAGATGACATGAGTGTCCGTAAAGCCGGAACGTTTTGCGGATCAAGTTCCGCACATCCTATCTCCACTCCCAAGGCATGACAGAGCTCCTCGGTTCGCAAAGGCCGTTCCGAATACAACATCCACATTAGTACCCTCAACCTGATTATCGATTTATATCCCTTCTGAGTCTTGAATCGTGATAGAGTTGCCGTATAGGCTTCAGTCCATTGCCTTGCGTCATCTCTTCAAGTTTCTTTCTTCTCTGACGAATTGTCACCTCTAGAACAGCGTCCTGGTTGAGCGAAACAAGGAGGAATCTACATGCAATTGTTAGTAATTATTCATCAGTGATAGTGTGGAAACGGCCAATGCTCCTACGCACATATCAGATATCTTTTCCAGAGAGGTCGAACGATATCCACCCGCAAATCTTTGTTCATCGCGTCTAGATCGGCGTCCCTGTTTAAGCTCATTTCCACATAATTCCGGACGTCCTCCGCATTAGAGCCGGTGGGTACCACAACCACCTTCGAGAAATTTCTTTGAACATCTTCTCCGACATGGGGCCTCCCGGTAAGGAATATTCTAGTCTTAGGGCACTCCCGAATAAGATCTCCTAGAGACTTGAGAAGCTCTGGTAGGTGCTTCGGTAGGCATTCATCCAACGCATCCAGACAGATGAAAAATCGGGGTAACGAAACAATGGCAATCTTCAACATTCCCATCAGATCCGCAAGTCGTGGCCTCCTACCACCAAACTCCATTTTCCCTTTCTGAAATGCCTCTCGTACGTCCTTCGGGACCCCCCCTCTGCCTACTAACTGCTTCAGAATCGCTCCATCATGATGTTGTTGCTTGTCTGCCTGCTCTTGTCGGGAAACGTAGTCAAAGTACAACCCTGCAACTGCGATATTTTCCTCCACCGCTTGATCGCACAGAGCATCGATCACTATAGAACTAATATTTCTGGCTATCAGTGGTATTCGCCCTTCCAAAGACTCTCGCCACGTACCTCAGATACGTCTTGCCCACTCCCGGATTCCAGGAACATAACAAGACAGCCCTATCTGCTCAGCGTTGGCTATCTCTCCACTCCCGAAACTCGCACGCTTCCAAAAGCCAATCCCCGACGCCGTCGAGCCCGTCGGTGCACACATCCTGATGTCTGTTATTTGGTTCCAATGGAGAGAGCTAACGCATAATATCTGCATCCCTTTTGGACATAATGACGGTTTTGTTGTTGAAACTACGGCTTATGTTGCCACAGTTCGAATTGCGGTCGCCGAAACTGGCCGATAGCATATGTGAAGTTTGGGACATGATATTCTACTCAAAATGTTGATTGAATGTAGAAATGGTGTAGCGATTTGTAGGGTTATCAGGGGACTTCATGAGCATTCAGTGACCAGAGCTGAAGAAAGCGGGGATGATGTGGCTTGTTGTGGCACAATTACTATCCAATCATTTCCGTTTAGTAAGGGTGCATGACTAACAAGAGATATGTCTCACAAAAACATCTGCCAAATAGTTATCACCACTACTGGTACATGATAAAGTTCATTTACATGCAGTTGCCATTCCAAATCACATTCACTTCACTTTCTCTTTAACTTTGATCCTCATCCGTTCCGCTATATCCATCCCTTATCCTCACTCCATCCATCATTTCCTTGAGTCTCCTTCTCATGTGAGGAATTACCCTTTCTCCTCGGATCGCCTCAATAAAGGGAAATCAGGCTATACCGAGATTTTAAGATGTCGGCAGAAGGGATACCTGGCGACGGTGTTCTGATGTGTCGAAATTGGCATTGACCCAGCCTAGTGCGATTATGATCTTCACAAATCTATCACAACCTTTAGAGAGAGCCAACCATAGTAGGTTTGGTTCTTATTATCAGGGGTGGTGGTGCGGACAGCTTTCGGCTCCAAAAGCATCTTCATCACCCCCGAATGCCCATGCCAATCCGTCCATGAGAGAGATGTCCGGCAATATTTGGTCCCCGCCCGATCGGGATTGACGTCCTCTCGCTCTTGGAGCTGATGGAGGCTGCAAGACAAGCCCGCCGTGGAGCAACCGCGGCTGAGAACCCGTCGTGTGGAGGGGAGTGTGATAGGTAACAAATGAGCGCTGTTCCGGAAACATTCGTCTAGGAGCGTCGATACAGATGAAAACTCGGGTAGTGAAGCAAATTGAATTCCTAGATAATTCCTATCAGACGCGCATGCTACAGCCTTCTACTACTAGACACCCATTTCCCCTTTTAAGCGCCTCGTGTAGTTAATCCGAGATGCCCCCTCTGCATATTAGTTGCTTCGGAATAGCACCCAGGATGTCGGTGATTGTCTATTACTTCCTGGAAAGGAAGTCGGGGTACAAGCCTACGACGGCGATATTTCTCTCCCCTACCTCACGCCACCGCCTGTAAATCATCAAGGAATTAGTATTTCTGACTGTCGGCCGTATTCACTTCTTCAAAAGAATCCCGCCACTTACCTCACATATCTCTTACCCACTCCCGGATCCCCGGAGCAAACCAAGACCGCCCTACAAGCTCCACCCTCGCTGCCTCTTCACCCCCGAAACTCGTTGGTTTCCAAAAGCCAATCCCCGACACCCTAGAATCGGTCGGCTCGCAGGCCCTGTTATTAGTTAGTTAGCTCCATTCGAGAGAGACAACGCATAATCTATGCATCCTTGTCGGACATACTGTAGGAGGTGTTGAGAGGAGACTACCGATGATGTTGCCGTACTCGTAGTTGGCGTTGCCGTTGCCAGTTTTGACCGCTTGCACGTGAAGTTTGTTGGACGGATGTGGTTGATTTTAGAATAAGCAGGAGAGTCTGAAAGATTGTTTAGATGATAGCGGATGATGTAGGAGATTGAGATAGAATGTTTCACAGTTTATGCAGGAGATTTGACAGACATGTCTTTCCTTTGTTTATCACGGAAGTGTATGGAGGAACAAGGGCATGGGGGGAAATAGAGAGATAAGTGTGGTGATCGATGGAAGGATCACGATGGGCTACTTATCTTTTACTTATACACCTGTCTCTACCGTTGAGTTTTGTTTTAGTTAAGGCGAATTTGAGAGTGTGAGCGAAGTGTCTAAGTTCCGTGTGAATTCTCTTCCTATAGTCTACCACTGTGCCATTCATAACTTGCCAACGTTTAGAAAGGTTTGGCTACGATATCTTATCAAGAATGTTGAAAGTAAAATGGTGCAGCAATTTGTAAGAGTACTAAGAGAGTTTGTAGACATTTGGCGATCAGAGCTAAAAGCAAGGATGTGAGGCAAGGTGGGCTCTTAGGCCGAGTATGATACTACCCTAGCTTTATCCCATTATTTCCCTAGGGCGAGGATGCATAATTTGTCCGAGATAGAGTTTGTCCCACGGGCACTTTCGTCGAGCGACCGTATTTCATCTGCAGTTCATTCACCTGCAGAACCTGTTCCGAATAACGTAGCCGGATCAAACTAGACACCCCAGGGAGTTAGTACAGTTTGCGGTCAAAAAAAAAGACAAAACCGGGGTCAGAAACACGTTGCTCACCTAGCTCGAGCCAACCAACGCTCAATGCAAACCCCGGAATCTTTTTCCCATTTTCTTTTACCGCAGGCCGTGGACTAGATTATCCGAGGGTTCAGTGAGGCAGCACCCTTGAATCAAAGCAAGTAACCTGCTCTGTGCCAATCAACCGAGCTGCTTGCCCATATTTTCCAAGCCTCGCTGTGAGTGCCGCCTCACTGTGCCTTCAAACGACCTGTCTAGGTGATCAGACAAAACATTTAATTACAATGTTTTGTTTTTCCCAACTGCCATCAGCGAGCATAGTTTTCAAATTCTAGTATGCCCACTCATACAATTTTCCTTACTCCAAGTATCGTAGTACAGGTAATTTATGATACTTCCCTGTGCTAAACAGCAAACCGCGTAATGGCATAATTATAATAAAAATGAGTTAAACAAGCGCTAAGTCTCCGTCCCCGCTTGGCGGTCATGACCCCTCACTCGGGATACGGCTTGGTTTGTGTACTTGCCTAATATGTAATTCAGGTGCTGAGTGAGCACGGTTAGCTGGACTTCTTGAAACACGATCTTTGGAGCATCTCGGATCAGCAGTGACGGCTCAACGCTAGGCAGGTTAAAGGAATTCTGCGGTGTTTGATCAGTTGTTCCTATTTTAGCTATGGCGACAACTCCTCTCACTATACTAGCATTAGAAGTACCATTCCCAAGGCTCCTCTCACATCCTTATCTCTTATTTTTTATTCTAACACTGCATTGCATGCATCTATCAAACCCAAACTATCATTTTGAGTGTTTGTTACCTGCCTGTATGGTTTTCTGCCTCAAGATAGCATCAATAGTTGGAGAAGTAGGAGAAATTTAGAACTACCTGCTCACGAAGAACTTACAAATTATACACAAGCCCCTGTACCCGCGTAATATTTCTATGTTGTATTCAGGATACACCAATAATCGTATTCCACAAATATTCCTACCATAGTATGCCACCCCACAAGCTCAGACATTTACAGAATCTAGTTTAACCAGCACACACTACAAGGGTGCCATCATGTTGATACCGCAAGACTATTGGCCAGTATCAGAAAGGTACCTATGAAGTCAGGGTTAGGGTTGTAGTTCAGTGATTTGTGACCCCCTAAGTTACAAAATATAGCAGAACTAGTACTAGAGCACGGCGGCGGCAATGGGGACAGTTGGTGACCGCTTAGCTGCAGCGATGGGAATTACAGCCAAGAGATAAACCAGCTACTTACAATTATAGGACCGTCTTCTTTAAGCCCACCTTCTATTCTTACCCAATTATAACGGGCCGTACTATAATGGACATCACTATACACTACCGTTGACAAAACATAAGGCAAATATCAACTTAACGAATAATAGGATTGAAGAATAAGAGCAGCACCGTAGGACTAAGGCTAACCAGAACTCTAATAAAAGGAAAAGGGAAAGAAAGAAAACACACAACAGTTGATAAATAGCAAATAGCAAGCGGAGACTAAAAAAATGCGCTTCTCAAGCTCTATCTACATCTAAACCTATGGAGACCTTGCCTACATTAATCCCTTACCCGGTAAGTACTTACGGAACGAGGATATATCTAGTGACGAAGGAAGAATATAGAGGAGAAAAGCGAAAAGACAAATAAGTGAGGAGATGATAAAACGCCAGTCAACGGCATATGAGAGGATTTGTTTGGTGGTGTTAGAATCGTCAGCTCTGAATTGCATCTCTATAGGGCGTTCGCTTTCATGTACGGTAGGCGGCGGAAGGGATGCATGGCTAGCGTGATTCGCTGTGTTGGAATTGGTATTCTCCCATTCTAGTATGATCTCTACAACTCCGGTGTGCCTATTAGAGAGAGCTAAGGATAGTGGGGTTTGGTTCTCCTTATCTGGCGTGGCGGTGCGGGGGCCTTTCCGTTCCAGAAGCATCTTGGCTACCCCTTCATGCCCGTTCCAAGCGGCCCACGACAGTGGTGTCCGGCCATAACAGGTGTCTGCCTGGTCGGGATTGACGTCTTCTCGTTCCAAAAGCATCTTTACTACCCTCTCATACCCTTCCTTAGCCGCCCACGAGAGTGGCGGTCGGCCATATTCGGTGTCTGGTTGGTTGGGATTGACATCCTCTCGTTCTAAAAGCATCTCTACTATGCCCTCATGCCCTCCCGCAGCCGCCCACCAGAGTGGCGTCGAGCCATGTTGGGTGTCTGGCTGGTTGGGATTGACGTCCTCTCGTTCTAAAAGCATCTTTACTATGCCCTCATGCCCTCCCGCAGCTGCCCATAAGAGTGGTGTCGAGCCATGTTGGGTGTCTGGCTGGTCGGGATTGACGTCGTCTCGTTCCAAAAGCATATTTACGACCCACTCATATCCTTTGTCAGCAGCCCATGAGAGTGGCGTCTGGCCAGATTTGGTGTCCGGCTGGTTGGGATTAACGTCTTGTCGTTCCAAAAGCATCCTTACTACGCCCTCACGTCCTTCCCCAGCTGCCCACCAGAGTGGCGTCTGGCCACACTTGGTGACTGTCTGGTTGGGATTAACGTCCTCGCGTTCTAAAAGCATCTTTACTACCCTTTCATGCCCGTTTCGAGCCGCCCGCGAGAGTGGCGTCGGGCCGTCATCGATGTCTGCCTGGTCGGGATTGACGTCCTCTTGTTGCAATAACATCTTTACTACCCCGTCATGCCCTTCCTCAGCCGCCAACGAGAGTAGCGCCTGGCCATATTCGGTAACTGTCTGGTGGAGAATGACGTCCTCTCGTTTTAATAACATCTTTATTACCCCCTCGTACCCTTTCTTAGCTGCCCGTGAGAGTGGCGTCAGGCTATATTCTGTGTCTGCCTGGTTGGGATTGACGTTATCTCGTTTCAAAAGCATCTCTACTATCCCCTCATGCCCTTCCCCAGCCGCCAACCAGAGCGGTGTCCGGCCATATTTGGTGTCTGCCTGGTCGGGACTGACGTCCTCTCGTTTTAAAAGCATCTTCACTACCCTGTCATGCCCTTTCTCAGCTGCCCACGAGAGTGGTGTCCGTCCACATTCAGTGTCTGCCTGATCAGGATTCATGTCCTCTCGTTCTAAAACCATCTTTACTACCCCCTCATACCCTTTCTCGGCTGCCCACGAGAGTGGCGTCCGGCCATATTCGGTGTCTGACTGGTTGGGATTGACGTCTTCTCGTTCTAAAAGCATCTTTACTGCCCCCTCATACCCTTTCTCAGCCGCCCGCAAGAGTGGCGTCCGGCCATATTCGGTGTCTGCCTGGTTGGGATTGACGTCCTCTCGTTCCAAAAGCATCTTCACTACCCCCTCATGCCCTTTCTCAGCTGCCAACGAGAGTGGTGTCGAGCCATGTTGGGTGTCTGGCTGGTCGGGATTGACGTCCTCTCGTTCCAAAAGCATCTTTACGACCCACTCATACCCTTTGTCAGCCGCGCGTGAGAGTGGCGTCTGGCCATATTTGGTGTCTGGTTGGTTGGGATTAACGTCTTGTCGTTCCAAAAGCACCCGTACTACGCCCTCATGTCCCCCCCCAGCTGCCCACGAGAGTGGCGTCTGGCCACATTTGGTGACTGTCTGGTTGGGATTGACGTCCTCTCGTTCTAAAAGCATCTTTGCTACCCCCTCATGCCCCATCTGAGCCACCCACGAGAGCGGCGTCCGGCCATATTGGGTGTCTGGCTGGTCGGGATTGACGTCCTCTCGCTCCAAAAGCATCTTTACTATCCCCTCATGCCCTCCCTCAGCCGCCCAAGATAGTGGCGTCCGGCCATATTCCGTGTCCGGCTGGTCGGGATCGACGTCCTCCCGCTCCAAAAGCATTTTTACTACCCCCTCATACCCTCCCTCTGCCGCCCAAGATAGTGGCGTCCGGCCATAAAAGGTGTCTGCCTGGTCAGGATTGACGTCCCCTCGTTCTAAAAGCATCTTTACTACCCCCTCACAGCCACACCCAGCCGCCAACGACAACGGCGTTTGACCATATCCACTATCTACTTGGTCAGGGTTGACATCATCTCGGTCCAAAAGCACCTTTACTATCTCCTCATGCCCTTTCTCAGCCACCCACGAGAGTGGCGTCCGTCCACATTCAGTGTCTGCCTGATCAGGATTGACGTCCTGTCGTTCCAAAAGCATCTTTATTACCCCCTCATGCCCTTTCCTAGCCGCCCACCAGAGTGGTGTCTGACCATTTTCGGTGTCTGCCTGGTCAGGTGCCCAAGATCGCGTCCGGCCATAAACGGTGTCTGCCTGGTCGGGATTGACGTCCTCTCGCTCCAAAAGCATCTTTACTACCCCCTCATGTCCGTTCTCAGCCGCCCAAGATAGTGGGGTCCGGCCATAAACGGTGTCTGGCTGGTTGGGATTGACGTCCTCTCGCTCCAAAAGCATTTTTACTACCCCCTCATGCCCTCCCTCAGCCGCCCAAGATAGTGGCGCCCGGCCATAAAAGGTGTCTGGCTGGTCGGGATTGACGTCCTCTCGCTCTAAAAGCGTTTTTACTACCCCCTCATGCCCTCCCTCAGCCGCCCACCAGATTGGCCTCCAGCCCTGTTGGGTGACTGCCTGGTTGGGATTGATGTCCTCTCTTTCCAAAAGTATCTTTACCACCACCCCATGTCCGTTCTCAGCCGCCCACCAGAGTGGTGTCTGACCATATTCAGTGTCTGCCTCCCAGTGGTCGGGATTGACCTCGTCTCGTTCCAAAAGCATCTTTACTACCCCCTCATGCCCCATCTGAGCCGCCCACGAGAGTGGCGTCCGGCCATAGTTGGTATCTGGCTGGTCGGGATTGACGCCCTCTCGTTCTAAAAGCATCTTTACTACCCCCTCACGCCCTTCCCCAGCCGCCCACGATAGTGGCGTCCGGCCTTCTTCAGTGTCTACTTGGTTGGGATTGATGTCCTGTCGTTCTAAAAGCATATTTACTACCCCCTCATGTCCCATCTGAGCCGCCCACGAGAGTGGCGTCCGGCCATATTCGGTGTCTGGCTGGTCAGGATTGACGCCCTCTCGTTCCAAAAGCATCTTTGCTACCACTCCATGCCCTTCCCCAGCCGCCCACGATAGTGGCGTCCTGCCGCATCCAGTGTCCGGCCGGTCGGGACTGACGTCCCCCCGTTTTAAAATCATCTCCACCACCCCCTCATGCCCTTTCCCAGCCGCCCACGAGAGTGGCGTCCGGCCATAATAGGTGTCTGGCTGGTCGGGATTGACGCCCTCCCGCTCCAAAAGCATCCCTACTACCTCATCATGCCCTCTACTAGCCGCCCATGTTAGAGCCGTACTCCCCGTACAATCGGCTGCATTAACGTCCCATTCCTTCACATCCAGCACCGCTGCAGCTATCCCCACGATCCCCAAGAATGCTACCCCGTGGAGCCCTGTAAATCCCTTGGGTCCTCTCCCCTCATTAAGCCTCGGGTCCGAGAACATATCCAGACCATAAATCAACAGTAGTTGAGAGGATATATGCTCATCAAATCTATCGAGAAGCCTTAGTGCAAGGATTTTGATATTTTCCGTCATCCCACTTCTCGTATGCCTCCCCCAATAAAGAGAAGCGTATTTTAGAAGGGGCACTGTTACGGGGGCCGAGCGAAGAGTTGGCAAAAGACACCTGACAGATCCAAAATTGAGGTATGTCAAGCAAATTTCCGCAATTGCTGAGTGAGGGCTATGGAATAAGGTCGGATCACACAAGAGATGCTCCTGTAGGGTATAGTGTACCAGTCGGACTGTAGACGAAGACGCCTCGACCGTGACAAGACCTAGACAAGATGATAGGAGTGTCCGTAAAGCCGGAATGTTTTCCGGATCAAGTTCCGCACATCCTATCTCCACTCCCAAAGCATGACAGAGCTCCTCGACTTGCAACGGCCGTTCCGAATACAACACCCACATCAGAACCTTCAATCCGAGTACCGGTTTACACCCCTTCTGCGTCTTCAGTCGTGATAAAGTTGCCGTATATGCCTCGCTCAGTCCATTGCCTTGCGTCATCTCTTTAAGCTTCTTTCTTCTCTGACGAATTGTCACCTCTCCTAGAATAGCGTCCATGTTGAGTGAAACAAGGAGGAATCTACACACAATCGTTAGTAAGTATCCATCGTTGATAGTGTGGGAACGCCCAATGCTCCTACGTACATATCAGATATCTTTTCCAGAATAACTCTCACAATATCCCCTCGTAAATCTTTGTTCATCGCATCTGGCTCGTCATCCCTGTTTAACCTCATCTCCACATAATTCCTGACATCGTCCGTGTTAGGGATGATGGGCAGCACAACCGCCTTAGAGAAATGTCTTTGAACATCTTCTCCGACATGGGGCCTCCCGGTGAGGAATATTCTAGTCTTAGGGCACTCCTGAGTAAGATCTCTCAGAGACTCGAGAAGCCCGGGTAGGTGCTTCGGTAGGCATTCGTCCAACGCGTCGAGACAGATAAAAACTCGAGGTAGCGAAGCAATAGCAATCTTCAACATTCCCATCAGATCCGCAAGTCGTGGCCTCCTACCACCAAACTCCATTTTCCCTTTCTGAAATGCCTCTCGTACGTCCTTCGGGACCCCCCCTCTGCCTACTAACTGCTTCAGAATAACTCCCATGATGTTGGTGACTGTCTGATCTTGTTGGGAAAGGTAGTCGCAGTACAAGCCCGCAACGGCGATATTTTCCTCGGCCGCCCGATCGCACAGGGCGTCGATCACTAGGGAACTAATATTTCTGGCTATTAGTGGTATTCGCCTCTTTCCATGAATCTTGTCACTTGCCTTAGGTACGTCTTGCCCACTCCCGGATTCCCAGAACAAAACAAGACAGCCCCCTCAGCTCCACCTTGAGTCTCCCTCCACTCCCTCCACTCGGCCGTTTCCAAAAGCCAATCCCCGACACCATCGAATCTGTCGGTGCGGACACCCTGATGTCTGTCATTTGGTTCCAGCGGGGAGAGCCAACGCATAATTTGCGCATCCTCGTCGAGCATATAGAAGGTATTATTGAAACTGCGGCTTATGTTGCCGCAGTTCGAGTTGCCGTCGCCGAAGCTGGCCGATAGCATATGTGAAATTTGGGCCATGATATTCTATCCAAAATGTTGATTGAATGTAGAAATGGTGTAGCGATTTGTAGGGGTGTCAGGGTAGTCAACGAGTGTTTAGCGATCATAGCTAAAGAGAGCGTGGTGATGTGGCTTATTGTGGCACAATTACTATCCAATCATTTCCGTTTAGTAAGGACGCATGACTAACAGGAGAGATATCTCACAAAGGCTTCTGCCAAATGGCTATCACCACTATCGGTGCATGATAAAGATCATTTACATGCAGTGGCCCCCCTCCCCTTCTCTTTGACTTGGATTCCCACCCGTTCCACTATATCCATCCCCTAACCTTACTCCATCCATCATTGCCCCGAGTCTCCTTCCCATGTGAGAAATTACCGCTTCTCCCCGGATCGCTTCACTATGGAGGGAAATCAGGCTAGACCGAGATTCCTAGATGCTGGTGGGTGAGCTGCAGTGAGTTTACAGGTGTGCTCCCTCTTAGCTCCTACATACGTTTCCACGCCCATTTCAAAAAATACTCTCTAAACTCCCGCCCTCCCCACCGGTGCCCATCTCCTCATGCCCCTGCTAAACCTGTCTCAGACACATTTACTAGTATAATCTCTACCTAGCGCGATAGACGCTCGCATTGCTGGCGCACTCATTCACCTCTCAATCTCAGCCCGGATATATAGCCCTCCCGGGCCGGTCGTGGGTGTTGCTGGAAATCAGTTTATGCTATTCTGTATGCCCTCGTTAAAGTTTCACTGCTCCGGAAAAGTTTGAAGTTTCGGAAATTTTTCAAGTTTCGGGAATGCCTCCATTGATGGATAGGTTGGATGCCGTAATCCACAGTGCTGAAGACGGAGAGTCAAATGGCCTGCGTGGAAAGTCGGAGTCTTCCCTATACATTTCTACACTCCCGGGTTTGCACGAAGGTTTTTTTTACTTCTTTTGTTATCTTAGGAGTAAGCCAGGCAATTGGGGACATACATAGAAGAAAATGTATATGCCTAGTGGCCGATCGGAGGATAAGTACGATTTTACATCCCACAATATTTTCCTAAAAGCTTAGTTTTTGCTAAAACTCAAACTCCTTTGACCAATAGGCATAAAAAGACCCATATCCAGACAGTAGTAGCGCCAATTCTAACCATTGTGATCAAAATGAAAATCTGGTATGAGCAAGTGTAAGTTGAGCTATAATCAAAAAGGCTCAATGTTGCAATATCTCATTCCCAGCAAAAATGGCAGAAAAGTCGGAAAAATTACATTTTTCTTGCGTGCCCAACAGGGCCTAAAATTATCGAGGTATGATATCTCTCTCGAACACTTCTGACAAATGACTGTGAGACCCATTGAAATTGAAATAATGCAGAGTAAGTTAAACGCTGCCTGAGAACACGGCCGCTGTAGCGACCAAAGATTCGTCATCATAGGGAACCGCTCATGATGTGGTCCTTGGCTAAGTTGAACGTATTATCATGAACGCCAAATGGGGTAGTGATAAATCATCAGATAGTTGCACCGCTCTCCTCCATTTATACCCTTTCCAGTATGATACGATACTGTACATGAATGTCTCTATGAGGCTATGACCTCTCCAAAATCCTTGCTTCCTCCCAGACTGAGAGCAAAACTACTCGGCTAACCAAGCTTTCTTTTTTATTTTCCCAGTTGACATCACTATTATTATATTACAACTATCCCGCCCTCCAAGCTTTGACTGGCTGGCTGTCGCTAAACGGATACACTAAATGTCGGATATCTGCGGATCTATCTCTTAAATGTTAGAAGGATGTGTTTAGCTTCGGTGGTTACAGGAGTGTGAAAGATCGTTCGTTCGGTGCATCGCAGATAGTTCGGGAGCACAATAGATTGCTTAGCAGTTTATAGAATAGATTACACTGGCATGTCTTTCCTTTATTATCACGGGAGTATACCGAGGAATAAGGACACATACCGAAATACAGAAATAAATATCGTGATCCATGGAAGGATCAGAACATGTTATTCATGTTTTACTTATACAACCTCTTTACCATTAGTTTAATTTTTAAGATAGTAAACAAGCGAACAAACCAAGTGCAAGTGGTAGAAATTGCAATTTCACACCCTCCCTAAATTTACAAAGTGCCTAAGTTCCATGTGAATCCTCTCACTCTATCATCTACTATACCGCTGTGCGAACCTTATTTCCCACTTTGACATTGGGCCTGAGGATATCGTTCGGGCGAGCACTCTCCTATCACAAAAAAAGAGGCACTCCAACAGATCCAAAAGTAAAAAGAAGTAAGAGACAAAAGTGCTCAAACATGGATGATTAAAAAAAAAAAACCCCCCCCTTCAAAATAATCGAGAAACATGGTAAGTTAAGCGTATGCTTTACACTCAGGTATAATAGCTTCATAAATTGCCAGTTATGCTAGGGTAGGATGCTATTCCTGTTGAAGTTTCCCCAAGCCGGAAATAAGCTATCATAGATTACAAGTACTAACTTATTGTACCTTTCCTAAGCGCGTTTCTTCCTCATGCTAAAGAACACTAACACGTAAACGCTGCCTGCTATAATACTAGAGATAAACTACGGCTAATAGTGGTAGAATAACGGGATCTTACACCACAGATACAAGTACCCCCCGCAACCTCGCACTGTACTGGGTACATATATACCAACAGACCTAGCCCCTCAACGAATATAGACCCCTCAACGAATATAGAAATACAACCCCCTCAACAAGCGCCCTCCAAGTACAAATCTTCCATCCTAAACTATATTCCCGGACATAATATTATTATAGTTGTCTCTCACCACCACCACCTCCTCCTCCTCAAACTCCAAAAATCACAATCCACCAAGTCAAACCGGAAGCGCGGGAGTGCAATAACAAGTAATACTCCAGATAATACTACACCCACCGCCAAGAAATTTTAAATGAAAAGCTTTACTCCAGAACGTAACCACCCCCTCCCCCTCTCTACCGCTCTCCAGTATTGCACCACGGGGGATATTATTCCCCGGACGTGATAATTTCGGCAACGTTTGTTGTCATAAGTTTAAGGTATGATACCGGCCGGATGAAACGGAAGGAAGCGCAGCATTTCTTTTCCTAGATGAGGGTGAATAAAGAACACGAGGGAACAAAGTTGGGCGAACGAAACCTAATTGCTTGATTACGTTGGTTGGTTGCTTGGGGAGGTGTGAGACGGGGTGAAGAAGTTTATGTTTAGGGATTGATTTAGGATAAACTGGGGAGGTTTTTTTTTTTTTTTTTTTTTTTTTTTGAGAAAAAGGAAAAGAGACAATGTTATGAATTGTATTATTGAGCAAGAGAGTGGCCTAGTTGATGCCGAGCAAAGGACGGCGTGGGAGGGTAAAAGAAGGGAATAAAAAATTCCCCCCTATTATCACCTAGATAATCTACGCACACTCCCTCATGATGCCAGATCGCCGAGTGCAATACGTTCACCTACTATAGCCAAATGTGATCACGGTTATGAAATAGGAACGCAACCCCTTGGATTAACAGTCAATAGTCTAATTACTCTATTCATTCTACCCGTAAAAACCCATCGCACTACTGAAACTTCGGCCATTATATATCACACATATACTAACTACTAGTAATCCGTAAAACCGTCTATATAAGCCTCAAGCCTAACCAACTAAAAGTAGTCTAGATTCGCATTCGATTCACCCCCCCCATTTTCCAATTGCCAATGCCCCTTCGTAGCAGCCCACTCCCATCCCCCCAATCCACGACGGAACCCAACCCAGTCGTCCACAGTCCCCCAGTCATCAGTCGGTACTTCTGGAATAATCTGATAGTACCAACGAATGACATCGCTTGATGGACGGTTGTAAGTCCGCATAGCCGAAACCTCCCTCAGTGGGGGCACTTTCTTTGGCGCATGAATGAGGTAGCACTTTATCAAGGTTGCTATGACTCGCTCTGTCGCCGCCTCGACACGACATCTCTTCGAGTCGGAGTTCGGATAACGTAAGCCACGGTGGGACAGCGACCAATGATAAAGCGGAATCGACTCTGGTATCTGATTTGTGAGGTGAAGCATTTGTAGGTTTGGAAGAAGCACGTGAACTTCATGGGCGAGCTCGTACTAGTTGGACGCCGATGTTAGTTTCTGGCCCGATGCTCGAATACTCGGGGGTGTGGGGATCATATTACCCAATAATTTTCAAAATCAAAAGCCATCCATAATTCTTTCAGGAGCCTACACCCTTGCCCAAGTTTGCGGAGGTGAAATATACTAAGAGTGGGTACGTGTCGGGGAGAGTGTTCCGCTGGCTTCAATGCAAGCGTTTTTAGAGTTTTTCCATGATTCCGAACAATCTTCTCAATCAAGGACAATATATCTTTTGAGGCCATGTGCGGCGTACGGGCGAGGAAAATTGTTTCTAACCCACCACATTTTCCTAAGAAATCTTTGAGATTTGGGTTGTAGCATAGATAAATCTTCTTAAGATTTGTCCATTCAATGTCTAGTCGACAGGCGAACTCCGAATTGGGGAAACTCCCCAACTCCAAATAAGTGAGCTTAGAAAAATCAATTACTCTCGCAAGCTGTGCGTACTTGTGGGCCGGCATTATATCGAAGGCATTGAGAACCAGCTTCTCGAGCTTCGTAAACTTAAATGTCGGGCTTAAGGGTTGAGATTTCGCGGTCTCAGAGCCCTCCGGCTGGTCCTCTAGAGGCCCAAAAATATGCTCGAAGCGCCCCGGACGATCCGAGCACTCAGAGTGAAGAACAAGCGAAGTCAATGTTGCTTGGGACGTTTCCAGAACTTTACGAAAAAGAGCCGCTGCGGTATTGCTGGCTTGTTCGTCCACTTCTATCCCCTTTATATTCGCTTGAAGGGAAGTGAGAGGAGGGAGTTGAGCTAGTGATGCTGGCACGCCGGGCTCAATAGTAATGCGTAGGCGCTTGAGCTTTTTGAGTGAAACTACAGCTTTGACTAGGCCTTCTTGGAGTTTAAGATTGTTACATATTCTAGAACGTATTAGCTTCGCTTAGAAATCCTGCTTCTAATTGCATGCGATAAGGAAATGTAAGAAAATAGAAGGGAACCCACTGTAGCTCCTCGATGTTGACACAGTTTTTGGCCAATTGTAAGACAGACTGTGGAGAAGGCCCCCCGTGATCCAGGGAACCAGAACCTTCTTCCAGGCAATTGTTTGGATACATCAAATACAGCCGCTTCACATACTTCGCAATTTGTGCAGCCGGCAAAGCACCTGCGGTGCTCACAGGATTTTCTTTTGTAAAGTCGGCAGAGAGATCTTCTAACAGTTTCACCTGACCAGGAAGCGGCTTATTCAGGTGATCAGGAAAATTCAGTTCATCGCCCCAGTTTCCCCAAACAGAAATGCTTCGGTAAAGATAAAGAACAGATATCTTGTAAAGTGTCCGCGAAGTAAGGCATAGAGAAAGAAGAGTCCGGGTATGGGTAACCTATGTGGTTGCAATTAATTAATAGGAGTTGGAGAATGAGGGATAATACAAGTATAGTACGGTACACACATGCTGAATTATTTGCTCTAATATCTCGTTAGGAAGATGCAGGTTCCTACTTCTGGGAGCTTCAACACCTGGAAGCCGCCTGGTGACCCAATCCCCCAACTGAGGATCTTTTTCTGACCTGCCGGGCTTCTGATGCCATCGCACACGACAGTCGGTAGGACGACCGTCAATGGCAGTTAATGCTAGAAAGGGAGGAGGAGGCATTTCCGAAAGTCTTGAGAGTATATATTTTCCAATTCAACTGAATCAAGCTCGGAATCTATTCTCGACCGTGTTCTGCCGGAGATGGTGCGGAAGATAGCGTGAGGATTAAAGAATCGATGGTTGAATTCTGGGATAAGAGATAGCCGAAGAAGGATATCTGTCAGGATTATGAGGTAGCACGAGACACGGCCTGAGCACACTGATGCACTGACAGCATTGACAATGAGGGGATCCGCAGGACAGAGAAGCGGGCTGTGAGTAATAAATAAATGAGTGAGTGGATATCTCTATCAAGATTGGACCCCGTAGAAGATGCACCGGTAGGTGTATAATAACTTAGAGCCCCAGGCACCGAATGTTAAAGGAGGCGGGAGGAGGGAAGGGACTTGGAGGGGAGATCGAGGTGGCTGGGGATAACGCGAGCTCGGGACCAAGAGTGCGAGGGCAAAATTTTCACGACATTTGAGGCAGATGGCGCGGGCATTGCTTACTTGTCAGTATGAGTCTTTCGCCGGTGGTGGGGGTGATGGCAATCGTTCGTGAATAGAGAGTGCTCGAGTACCAGTACCGATAGCGGTGGGGTGGGTAGAGAAGGACAAGGGTTGTGCCTTCAAATACAGTTTCACAGAATTTATTTTTATTTTTATTTTCCCCTTCTTGAATGATCAGTAAAGGCAGTCAGAATTCCTAGCCACCATACGGTACTCGAGTACGGTACACTTGTGCCCGGTCCAAAGTCCTTTCATTTTCTCATCTCTTCACTTCAACACCCCCGCACTTTTGCAGATTCATAGAAAACATAGCGGTATCGGTAGGCGGTGGATAATCCAAATGGTCCGCTGGGATGAATCATCAACACCAAGAGCCCGTACCGTACGCGAACATCCAGTAGCCTACCGTAGGTCTTAGGATGGCATCCCCTGTATTTTCTCTTTTATCAGCAAAAGAAGAGCTTCTTGTATCCGAGAGGCATACAGATATCATACGATGCCGGTAGTGTATGCGGGCTTAGTCAAGGGTGCTGGCTTCGGATAAAGAACGTGCCGAGCAGGCCACTGCGGTATGCCGTTACTTGGAGCCGGACAGATTGTGGGGGGTTAATGTTGGGACGGTGGATTTCTCTTCTCGTCTGGTAAGGTTATTCGATAAAACTCCATCACGATCGAAATCCATCCCGCCGAAACCGTTGCGAGCCACTCGAACACAGTACCGTACAAGTACTTGAGTGTCATGCCGTGGAAATCCTCTTGGGGGTTTTTATCCCTGAGTACCGTACAGAGATCGGGGGTCTGGTGGAGAGAGTGAATTGCCGGTATTCGAGCACCGGTACTTTTACCGGTACGGTATGATAGGTGAACTTGTTCCTGCCGGGGTCTGACAATGCCTCCGCTGCTATTTCCACCCCAACTTTACCCCTGGTGAAAAAAATAAGAAAAGCCTTGTCTTGTCAGCTGCAGCTCGAACGAAACCCAAGGACAAGGCAACAGCCAAGGAAACTCGAATCCAAACCGCAGTACGGTACGTGTACTGTACAGTGCCGTAGGGGTTAGGGGTAATCACCCCTCCGATTAAGGTTAAAACAAAGTTTGGCCCTTGGTCTGAGAGTAATTGTCATTGTGTCATACCTCTCCCTATCGTGTCACCACCATTATCTTTTTTTTTGTCAAGTCCGCGATTTGCTCGTATGATACCAGTACAGGAAAATCATGGCATACACCCTGAGGTATGGCCTAATTTCACCACCATTATCGGAGTTGTTAATCATACGGTACCGGTACTTGTATAATAACGCTACCATGTGCGGTAGTCTTCGCTCTGTGAGAGCTCCATCAGAATACGGTAGATCATACAATACCGGTATTTATTTGATGGTTGTATTATAATGACATTGTATCATCCATCATATTCCAAACTCTGCCTCACTCAGCTATGGACCGGTGGTTGGGAATCCACCGGATTATCCTTGGCCACAAGCGCGCTCACAGTGTCTATCATGGGAGAGATAAGCCAGTCCATCACCGGCTAAGCGGGGGCCCTTTGCCCGGTCCACCCTCTCTAAAAGGAACCTTGGAACAAACGAAGAAATGTAATACGGTATATTATATACATACTAGTACTGTACAAGAGCAAAACTGAAGAGAACTCAACGGCTTTTTCGAGAACTCATCTACGGGCAACTTGCACAACTATCGGCGATACAATTATTCAGTATCACTGACGAGATCAGCCCTCCACCCAACAAAGACAGCTTTATTACCGTAGTCTACCTGAACAGCGCGCATCTTTTCCAAAAAGTCCCAACCTTTTTTTCTGGCCCCCAGCCTATACCGGTACTCGAGTACTCAGGCGGCCATGCTCGAGTATATCCACGAACATGAGGTATCGCGCCCATGAAAAAGTCGAAGCTATCGATAAGCGCCGGGTCCCCTGTCAGCCTCCTTCCTCAGCATTCATCCCTTAACTTAAGGTTTGAGGTGTTCCAAATAAGGCCTTTCCAGTTGGATCTACTGGCTCCAATGCTAACCCTGAGAGTCAAAAAGTAAAAAGAAAAGTAATTAATGTTTTAGCTTCGTCGTACAATAGGCATCGTAGCATTAGCGCCCGTTACCCCAAATGTTCTATCGGGTAGTACCGGTAGCCCTGTTACTCTTAATGTCCTGACCTTTGTGAACACAACAGCCGGAGCCTCAATACTTCAATGCGGGTATTTTATCGGGGCCTCAGGACTTTGGTGACATCCAATGGTAGCAGTGTTCACAAAGGAGTACAGGGAACAGGCGCGCAAGTACCTCGACCCCCTGTTACATGTGTTTTACGGGGGAACGAAACGATAACAACTTCATCTTTGCGTTCATCTACTTCCCTATGGCACTATGTATAACCCTGGGTGAACCCCTATTTCGAGTTTTCCATCCGGGCTTGTGCCACGCGCCGGTGTCTACTGATATATTAAACTACCTCACCCATCTAGCCTATACTTTCAGGTATCGTGACCGCTGGTTCGGCCAGCCATTTGCACCTTGGACCTCCCAATAGTTCTTGTCCTTCTGTGTGTTTCTTGTGTTTTCCTGCCTTTGCCGCCGCTCCTTTAAACCATTTTATATGTTCACTCTTTCTTTATAACCATTTACCCGAGCATTTCCTTAAGGCTCTGGAGCCTTAAGTGGCATCAGGATGTTTCGAGAAAAGTTCCTGAGCTTTCGGCGCTCGGGTAGAACAGGTGTGGAAGGGGGTGATGCGGGGACACCCTCGCGAGGAATGCCGGTACCATCCCTAAAGGAAAGCCAGGCCCCGATAGATCCACCTAGAGGAGTTTATCTACGAAAACACCATTTACAGACATACTTAATAGGATTATGGATTCTTTGTATAATCGCGTATATTGCGTCGATAGAGAAGGCCATCCACGCGCATCAGTTGAGTCAGGCGGTAGAGGATCCAACTCCGGAGAGCTTATCGTTTGGGTTGCGAGGGACTAGAAGGAGGCAGGAAACGGTACAGATATTCAGTTTTGCGAGAACGATTTTGACAGCGATACATGTATGGGGTCTCTTTTCCACCAACTTTAGCTCACCAGCAGGGCGAGGTAGAATTAGGAATCGAAGCTAATGCGTCGATCTAATAGATTCCGATCATCACTGCGACATTATCGTCGACATTGCCGATATTAACCCAACGAACTAAAGGGCGGGGGACTGGCATTAACGCTGAGCAGTTGTTCATGTTGGCAGATAGGACATGGGCCGGGGCTGGCGGATGGTACGAAGCTTTTAGAGTGCGGAGGCTATCTTGGGAATGGTGGAAGTGAGCTCACCAGCACTACTCTTTGCATCAGATTCTAACGTATCGCTAGATTGACTATACTAGTCTTTGCCTGTTTTGCTGGCTTCCCTTTCGTAACGCTTGGCTATATAGCGACATCTGATCAATACTGGTCACCCTACCAATTTCAAGGAGTTCATGCCTTCCGGTTTAACCAAACCGTCGCCGCCATCCGCCAATCAATGATATCAGAGTTATCAGACTGGATCAATCGCTTTCCTCAACGTGAAATCGGCATGACTAGGTTCCAAAAGCCTTGCACTTTATTTGGCCCGGACGGCAAAACCCCATATTCCTTCTACCCGCCCGCCGACCAAACCAACAAGCTTGGCCACTTTGTAACATATCTCATGCCCCTGGACGCAGAACCGCGATTAGTAGTCGCAAACACAATGGGGATGCTCCAGAATTTGCAGTGCCGGACATTGGAACGCTCAGAGAAACCGAAATACATTGATATGTCGAGAGCAGAGTGGAAATGCACGACGGATTGCGCCAACGCCACTGACTCAATATCGAAGAACATGTGCCATGCGCAAAGCTCAAAAGGAAGGCCCGGGCCGAGTGGGCAGTTCGCACAGGTCACCAGCTGTGGCCAGCCCGTCAATACGTTCGATGGTGTATCGAATAAGGTAATCCTAACCAAGGCTCGAATAGTAGAGGTAGAAGTAGCATACAAACTCGACCCACCATACGAATCCGTGAGCACCTCCGTCTTCCCGCCACCACAAAACGCCTGGTCGTTCCGCGCCGGTGATAACATCACCGCGGACAGATACTACGTTGATGTTCTGCGCTGCTCTGCAGCACTCATTCCGGGAGATGGCATCGTCGACAGCGTCATCCGGCGATTCATGCATTTTATGCCATATGGCCTCGGCCTTGCTCACGAAACACCAGAAGTAATGGACTATTTAGAGCAAGCGCTCCCGGAAATGCTCAATATAACCCTCCATCCAGTCCTCTCACTCCTACACAGTACCTTCCTATCATCAAATTACGGACCCAACAGCAACATCTCCGGCTCCTTCAACACTTCGCTACCAGCCTTCTTCGGCCTGCAGAGGCCAACAAGCGAATCCAGCCGCTCAACGAAAATCATCCCAACAGAAGTGTCGGCAAAAACCGGTTACAACCCAGGCGACAAATTCGTCATCGACAACATGGTCCGCCTGAACGGGGACAAGTTCACCGACGCATTTGTCTCCCTCGCCAACTCCTCCTTCGTCGGTGCGCTACCAAAATTTATTGTATCGACCCGAAGGCCGGGTTTCAGTTACCAGACCGACGTGAAGCTCACGCGGGGCATACCAATGGCCATAGCCCCGCTCGTGATATTGATTCCCGTGCTCATGGTCTTCTACCTCGCTGCCAGAGAGTGGAATACTCCCACCTGGACCGAATTCCTAGACTCATTCGCCATGTTCCGCCTCGGCAGGAGTTGGGAGAAGGAACTTGATGGCAGTGGCGCGCTGGAGTTGAAGGAGTGCTGGCAGGTCAGGAATATTCCCGGTGTGGTGGGCGACGCGGTGTCGAGGAAGGTCATAGAGAGCTCTGAGAAGGAGTACATTGGCGAGATTAAGCTGGGCGGAGAAGGGGAGTTAAGTCCCCATGTTAAGTATGCTTAACTGGAGAAAAGTGACGGTAATGCTTTTATGATGGAGTTTGGGGATGATAATATTATGGTATAGGCTTTCTTTGTATTTTATTTATTTATTTTTGATCCTGGAGTGTATATCTTGGAGAAGATGGCATGCCGGTATTTGGGAATCCTAGTGATGGGGCGTAATCGGGCAGCCGCGGGTTTTGGCATCCTCTACGAACAATTACCTCATGTATTCTGGCTATCAAGATCAAGCATCAATCCGTTGTGGTGTAATGGTTAGCATCTGTCGCTCTCACCGACAAGATCGGGGTTCAATTCCCCGCAACGGAAGTATTTGTTTTGTTTCTTTTGCCCGGTATTGTTTGTGTGGTGAGGAAATTTTTTGCAGGCACTAGAGGACGCTAGTCATGATGACTCACTCGCTGTTAGTTGTTTTTTCGTGGTTGATTTAGAGGCTTGGCAATAGTGCGGGTCTTAGCTAGAATATGCCCAAAGACAACACTGATACTAGTGCAAGGCCCATTCCAGTGGGCAGTGGACCGGAATGGAGTTGGGAGGAAAGTGCAGTACCGTACAGTAGAATTCTCAAGCAATCGAACAATGTGCTAAACGGTCCAAAATTCCCTCCTCCGGAGAAAAGGTGGGGGACAATACGCAACAAAAGGTGAATTGTTCATCTCCTCTGAAATGCATAATAAAAAAGTGAAAGGAAAAATAGCAAGAATAATAATAATACACTACTGTTTCCATGACCACATCCCCCATAGTCCATTTATGTCGTTGTGGTTGTTGTTCCGTTGGCACCAACATTGCTATATGTGTGGACAAGTGTATGCGGTTTCAAAGACTTTTTTTCTAACAATGGTGCACCAACCAGGCCTTATCATACTGGAAGAGCGCAGCACACGGTTCAATCATTTCAGATTCTATCTATCTATATTAGCTGTAGTCTGTCTGTGGAGGGTTGAACAGGGATTAATTTTGAAGGCACCTTCCGGAGAGGTTTTGGGTTCATACTGGTAGTTGGTTCTTGTATTATAGCACGAATGCACGATTATATATACTCGCTCATAGCTCGATCTATAATACAAACTCCTTGTGTTGAGAAGATAGTTTACCGCCCACCGTACCAGTGTTTCTATAATACAGCAGATTTATTTGTAATTACTTAAGAAGTATCATACCTAATGTTAGTATGATATGTGGTCATACAATTGTCATAATCTTAACTCAATCTCCAGCATTACTACCCCCTCCCAAGCCCAAACAAAACACGACCACTATCAGACTCTAGAGTTCATTCCGTTAGTGCAAAGGTTCTAACCTCACAAAAGGAAAAATTCTTCATCCTCCCCCCAATTCATTCATGGGGACAAACAAAAAAGGGACAAAAAGAAACATTTCCGTTGCGGGGAATTGAACCCCGATCTTGTCGGTGAGAGCGACAGATGCTAACCATTACACCACAACGGATGGTGATTGTTGGAGTTTTGTTTGGAAATTGTGTATATAAACTTATTTATGGGTGGTGTGAAGTACAGTATTAGTATAAGTCAGTGAGACGTTAGCACGTTTGCAAATTTATGAATATTCTGCTTAGATACTAGGTTTGTCTTACAGGTACTATCCCATGCTGTACCCCCTTTACCGCTAGTGATAGGGGAGTGTCTAAAATTTAAGGTTAGAGACCTGCACTAGGTACACTTTCCCGAGGAGCCTCGTTCGCAATGAACTGCTCAATATTTTAAAGCTGTTTGACTCCTGTCCGTTTTATTCACTCCTCGCAGGCTTTTAGAGCAAAGCCACCTACCTTAGACCAACTTTAGCAAAAGGGAGGGAGGAGGAAGGGAGGAAGGGAGTCGCTTAGGTAGGTGGCGGCATTCTACGGGTTGTCGTCTCCTTCGGCGCCTTTGTCTTAACCGGACTTATCTTCTGAAAGTCATTATTTCCCGATACCAGCATTGGTTATTTTTTCACGAGGGAGGTAGTTCGATGGTAGGGCTAATCGGGGATAATAAGAATGCTACGCTATTGCATTTCTAACTCATACCCAACCTCCCCCCCTCACAGACTCACTCCCCGCTGGAGACAATATTTCTATCTGACTAAAGTCTTGGGTAGATAAACCTTATTTTGGTTACCGTATCTAGATACCATGCTCGATTCTACTCTTGCCGTTCCATGTCTGATTGAATTGGTCAGTACCTGGGCCGGAGGCATAGTCTTCTCGCTCAGTATGAAACATAATTCCTAGCCGGTGGGACTTACTACACACTAGGACCCTAGCTATGTCCTCACAAGAGGTTTTTTTTTCCCCTAGATATGTATCTTTATTCAGCATATTAATGTTAGGTATTGGTAGGGAAAGGATGGGACATGAAGGTCTTCCGGGCGTTTACGGTATACAATCCCATTACCTTCATTAAAAAGTGCTGAGAATAGAGCATATCCCGAAGACTAGATTGTGCTGCTTCAACTAATCTACTCCCGCCTTCCACGATCTTCAACATGCTAAGCAAGGGACTTAAATAAGAGCTGTTAAAGCACACTCCAGACGCTAGCACCTCCACAGAGGGTGCAAAGTCGAAAACCCAGGTAATGCCCGCATAGTGGCACCCAATGCCAAGCTACTAGTCTCCCCTACAAAAAAAACTTTAGCCACACAGAACAAAAGATCCCTTCGGAGCCTGGGGGAAAAAAATAAAGGCTTCCGTTGCGGGGAATTGAACCCCGATCTTGTCGGTGAGAGCGACAGATGCTAACCATTACACCACAACGGATAGTGGTTGTTGCAATTTGTGCAGAAATTACGCACTCAAACTTAAAATTCCCAGGCAGAGTTTCCCTAGATTTTAATTTTAATTTTTCAGTATTAGGGTGCGTCCGGTGGTCGTGGCTCTAGAATAGTGCCATAATCTCAAAACACAAGTTGCAACCAGATACTTGAGTTTTCTCAAGTTAGCATAATATGTAGAAATGAAAGTGGCAGTAGCGTGTCTGGTTGACACACAATAAAAGCCCAACTTCAACTATTGACTGCTTGGCATCCACTGCTTGTTTAAGGTAAGCAACTCGGTGATATATTCTCTGCTGCTCAACAGTGATGTGCAACAGGCTTTCTTGTTAAAATGAAAGCTAGCATAGGTGCCTACAGGAGTAAATGGATTTGGCCATTGGATCTGGCATTTTGGGT
>Ga0307507_10003578_pt1 | contig 29651 bp, 3 predicted proteins | sample 7_EM_MG_FD_207223 | JGI IMG/M metagenome (GOLD analysis project Ga0307507, IMG submission 207223) | Populus trichocarpa ectomycorrhiza microbial communities from riparian zone in the Pacific Northwest, United States - 7_EM | ecosystem: Host-associated > Plants > Roots > Unclassified | place... | reverse complement strand
TGTTTTATTACTAGTAAAAGAATTTCTAAGTTTTAGTTAGGGCTTATAGGGTAGGAGTAAGCAAGCGAATAAGAGAAGGGGAAAATTAAATTAGGGTAGGAAGATTTTAGTATTTCTAACTAGTGGCTAGATATTCCCTTTAGGCCTTAATACTACTAATATGTTAGCGTATAGATCTATATATATTTGTAGTAGAACTCTATTAAAATTGTTATATATTAATATAGTTATATTAGGGGATATAGGGAACGCTAACCTTATAATAAAACGTTATTAAAGGGTATATAAGGGAACGGAAGTTCCTTTAGGATATAGGCTGCTTAGGAGATTTTAAGTGCTATAAAACTACTACTATAAATAGTACGCCGCTAGAGCTAAGCTATAAGCTTTAGGCAGCTTATATAAAGGCCTACTATACTTCCTTACCTATTTAGGTGCTTACTCCTAGAGAGTTAAGCCTATAGGCCCTCTATTAGCGACTTAGTTAATTAAGGCATAAGTATAGTAAAGGGGATATATATAAGCCTATATAATTGGATTGTCTATAAATAAGGATCTAAAGCTAGAGAAAGGAAAGAAGAAGAAAAGTAGCGCCGCTTAATATTTTATACAATCCTCTAGTTACGTAACTACTACTATCTAAAGAATGTCTAAAACTGTCTATAATTATCCGCTATAATCTACTGTTTTCTACTAGTGCCGTAATACCCTTTAGCTAAATAGGTAGTAGTGGCCTAGGACCTACTAATTAGAAGCCTTAAAAAAAGGGATACTAAGGACGTACTATAAGGTACTAGATAGAAAAGTCTAGTAAGCTCTTATATATAGTTTAAGCATTTCATTTATATATATTAATAGGTCTTACATTTTTAGACCACTTAAGGACGCTAGGTAAGCGTATAGGAGTAACTTATAGGTAAGAGAATAACGTGGTTAGCACCTTAGCCGGGTAAGTGTATAGGGCGCTAGGTAATAAGTTAGGAGCTTAGGATAATTAACTAAGTATTAGGAGCTAAAAGCTTAGGGCTAGGTAAGTAGTAGAAGTTAGGGGCTAAAAAAGCTTAGAGCTAGGTAAGTAGTGGGGGGTTAGGAGCTAAAAGTACCAAGCTAAGTAAGCTACTATAAACCCTAGAGGACGCACCAGCTGGGTAAGTGCTTGGGGCATAAAGGTAAGCTATATAAACTTAGACAAGACCCTTTTCTAATAATATAAATAAGGAACTTAATCTATGCGGAGACGCTTTTAAACGCCTAAATTATTACCTAAAAATATCTCCACTTATGTTAGAGATAACAATCCCACTATTTATACCAACGGTAGTAAATAATAGCCTTTGGAGCTTATATGGTAGCTATAGCTAGTAATCCCTTTAGGGGTTAAAAGCACGGTTTACTAATATCTTACGCTATAAGTAAGCTATAGGCATGCCTTATTTCCCTAAAAAGGTGGCACGTTTATATTATGCTACTTATATAGGTAGGGCTACTGTCTTCTATTATATAGAGATACGTCTTAAACAATACGCCTTTTAGCTTTAGAAATTAGCTAAAGTCCTACTAGTTTTCCTAGCAGCTAGCGATAGGGTCTATAGGCGGTTAGTTAATAGTAACTACCCTAGCTAGATTTCTAGGGGTAGGTATAATGGCTAGTATTCTACTGTTACCTAAATAGGGCTTAGTTAGGAGTTTAGCTAAGGGCTTAGCGTCCTAATAGTATATAGTATGACTCTCCCTCCTATATATACCTCTTCTTCTCTCCTTATCTTAGTCTACTTAATATATAGCCCCTTATTATTGCTTAATCTATCAGATCGCTCCCATGGGAAGCTAGCTATAATAGTAGGCCCAAACTAATAGCCGCTTTTAGGAGTAATTGGAGAAAGGTTTCCTCCTCTTAAAAGGCGTATATCGTAGACTATAGTGGCCGTAAGGCCTGAGTGGAACTGTAGCAGACTGTCTCTTAGGAAACTTAGCAGGGGCAATTAAATAGCCTATTAAGCAGCTTTAGTCAAGCCTTATATTCCCGGTATAATTCTAGGTTAGGTGCCTTTTAGAGGCGCCCCTTCCTTATAATTAACTCTACTCCTTTAGGAGTGTCTAGGTGAGGTTCCCTTAAAATAGGAGGCTACTTTAGTTTAAGATAGTTACCTAGTTAATTCTGCTAGTAGTTATATACTTATCTTAAAGATTAAGCTATATATATCTAAGTATAAGCAATCTATATAATAAAACTGCAAATAGCTTATTAAATCAGTTATTGTTTATTTAATAGTACCTTACTACTTAAATAATCGTAGCAATTCTAGAGCTAATATACGCTAAAAACCCTAACTTTGGGAGAGGTATATTTATTAGATAAAAAACTAACGCCCTTTAGGGCTTCTTAGTAATTTATAATAACTTAATAAATTATATAGCCTTATGCTGGCTGTTATAGCTTATATAAATGCCTCTAAACTAAAGCTTGTAGAATGCTATATTCCAAAGATACTAAGCTAAGGAGAAGAGGAGAGGTATATATAGGAGGTAGAGACATAATATATATATATTATAACGCTAAGTCCCTAGCCGAACCCCTAACTAGGCTCCCTATCCAGGTTACGCGTTATAGTACTGTAACACTAGCAATAGTTTATTTAAATTTCTACCCTATTAACTTTTAATAGTAGGATAGTAGCCTACTATAGTATTAATAGGTAATGGAGAAGAAGCCTAAAAAACGGCTACTATATTATAGCACTGTTATAGACCTTAGTTAGGGGCTGGGCTGGAGCCTTAGCGCTATATATATAAACGTGTTCTTTCCTTAACCTTCTTTTAGTCCTTATTTTGGAATTCTAGTTTACTAGCTACTAATAGATCCTATTCTATTAACTAAGCCTTTATATACTATATTTAAGGTAGTAGGCGCGCAAATTACCTAATCTTAATATAGGGAGGTAGTGATAATAAACCCGCTCTACTCTTACGCTTTAATATATTACCTATCCGCTCTAACGTCTACTTCTTCCCGCTTGGGTTTGCTGGCTATATATACTATAAAACAGACTCTTTCTCCTATACTATTGCCTCTATACGCTGCCAAAACTAACTATAAGTACTATACTAATGACTTACCTACCTCCTATAGTAAATATCGATGGATAATCTTAACGTCTCCGCTTATTACATAAATTCCCATATCCGCCCTTTACTATATTACCATATTAGACCCTTAAAACCTCTAATTCTCTTTCTAACTATTAGCAACTTAGTTAATTGAGGTATAAGCACAGTAAGAAGGATGTATGCAAGCCTATATAATTAGATTATCTATAAACGAGGATCTAAAGCTTAAGCGACCAGAATAAAATATTTTACAGAATTACTAGACTAAGTTAGCGGTAGATAGGTAGACGTGGTTATTTAACCAGGTAGGATAAGAGGCGGTAATTAGAAAGAAGTTTTTAAAGGTATATAGTAAGTTAGATATTAATTAACAGGGTGTTAATAGTATTAATATATATAGCAGCAGGACAGTTAGTGTTACGGCACTAGTAAAAAACGGTGGATTATAGTAGATATTATAGTAGATGTAGGTTACGTAAGCCTATATAACTTAAGGACCGCATATAACTTTAAGTGGCGCTACCCTTCTTCTCCTTTCCTTTCTCTTCCGTTAGATTGTCCTATAACAACTCCTACAGGATCTTTAGTATATAGTGCACTTTTTAGCTATTAAACAATAATAAATCCTCCACTAATAACTGTTAGCTCTCCCTAACCAACTTATAGATTACATTACGGAACTGCGCTATATTAAAATTTAACCCCTTATATAATAACTTATTGTAACCTATCTACTTAAAAATAATAACTATACTAGTACCTAGTCGCGAGTTATTAAGGAAACCGCTCTAAGTTTTCTATAATATATTAAAACTTAGTAAAATTTTCTATTTCTAACCTAAAGTATAGGATTAAAATAGCCCTAAATATGGAATAATTGGTATATATTACTTATCTCTTTCCCTATAATTTTATCCTTCTTACCTAACTATTTTAATACTTTTTGCTTATTACCTTCTAATACTATTCCTTTCTTTTATATTTCTAAATTAATCCACTTCTAAACCTCTCCGTCTGTAAACCCTAATATTGCCGCTACTGCTTCTTTTAATACCCCTATATATTAACAGTAAGGTCTTCCTCTTTATTAAAATCCTTACCCCCTTTCTTCATTTTCCTCCTATAAATGGCAGATGTGTTGCGATACCTAGCAAGTGTTATATTATAAAAATTGCTAGAATTGGACCCTCTCTAGAATCCCTACCTACCGCTCTATTATCTTTACCTCTTTTATATCGCCGCAATTCTCCTATCTATGTGTTGTCTCCCCCCTATATTACACCTTATATATAATGTAATTAATTTTCCACTTTTTAAACTACTAAGGTAAATCCTCTATCCCTAACCTCTTATATGCGCGCCGTTCTATTCTCCTCTATTAGATAATATCCTAACGCTATCTCTTAGTTATAAATTTATCCTATATAGTTATTACTCCTTTATTTCCTTCTAATCTACTATTTTCTTTACCTTTTAATTCTATTACCTCTGCCTCTAACCCGTTTATATCTTAACTTATTTCTTTTACTAACCGCTTGTTTTTCTATTTGGACTTACTTATTATGCCTAACCCTTTAGCCCTATTAACTGGAGCTGCGTCTAGCTGCTTGCTTAGAGTCGCTCCTTGGTTTTCTACTACTACTTTTCCTCTCTTTATCCCCCTTAGGTTGCCCTTATATATATTACACCTCTCCTCCCCTATCTCACAACCTATATAATTAGTCTATCTATCTATCTTATCTATTTCCTTATCTAAAGCGATCCGTCTACAATTTTTGCCTAATATAAACTCCTTTATTAACTTATCTACCTTCTATTTTTACTCCTCTACCCTCTTTCCATCTCTTGCCGTCTACTACGCCCGTATAATAATCGCCTTGCTCTTTAATCTATCTTATCTTACTCTTTTACTCTTCTATATATAGTTACGCATCTTCTTTAATATTCCCATATATATGACTACTTATATACTTTATGCGTTAATACCTAACCCTAGCGCGTTTATTGCTGCGAATACTTACTCTTACCTATTAGTTAGCTGCTATAAAATCCGCTTCTTTACATCTGTCCCCATATTATAGTAATATACGCTACAGCCTACCGCCTTTATTACCCTTTTGGCCTGCGCGATCTTCTTATAGTATATAATAATCTGCCCTAGTATAGGATACTGCTTTTTCTTCTCCTCTACTAGCAACTATACCTTATTATCTTCCTGCCCCCATTTATATAACTGCACCTAATATTCTATGTTTGTTCTTATTGTCTTTTCCTAAAACTTAACTATATCTCTTTTATCCAATCCCATTGCTTTATAGAATTGGATTTTATTCCTTAATAGTAGCATCGCTATTAAATATATAAGTTATATCTACTTTTCCATTATCTTTACCAGCTTTAATATCCCTAGCTACTATTTGTTATCTAAATCTAATATAATATAGTACTTATTAATTACAATCTAATCTAGCTGCTTTATTGCTTTCTTTTTGTCAATAAACCTACTAAACGCCGTCGATACTACTACTTCTGGCGTGGCTAATACAATACTAGCCTAATAGGGCGGCCTTTACTTATCCTACTCCGCATAGCTAATTTCTGCCTTATTATATCTATCTTTTAAGTCCCCTTGCAGTAAATTTAGTGGTATAATAATAATTATCACCCTAGTCCTTATACTCACCGCTAATAGTATAAAAAATATACTCTTCCTACCTCCTATCTGTATAATAATTAGCACCCGTAACTGTTATTATATAATAGCCTCTAGTCCGGCTCTCTATAGCCCTTAAAACTCTACTTCTAGTCCTACTAGCCGTTTTAGCTGCCTTTTTAGATCTATCTTATATAACGCCCTCTATTGCTAGAACTCCTTCTATTCCTACTCTACCTATACCTATTGCCGCGTATTTAAATCAATATAGCCTTTCTCCCACACCGACTAAAATCCTAGGATATAGTACCAATTTACACTAACCTTTTAGAACTCCTGCCTTTCTAACATAGTATAGAACGGCAATTCTATTAATAGTCTTCTGTATATTATCTTCTCTATCTACTTATAATGTCCAGACTGCCTTTTCTATACATTATCCGTCTTATTGCCACTCTCTTTGTTTTTATATACTAAATCTAAGTTCTAAAGGACGCCCTTATCCCTTACTATCTCTCTCTATATAGCTAGGTAGACATGCCGCCAAATACTTATAGAAATTTGCGCGTCTATTCTATTAGACGTCTCTCGCTGTATTACTCTATATATGCAATTAGAGCCCTAAAAGCTATTTAGATTACTTGCTTTCTTCTCTAATTTAGATATATCCTGGGCTTTTTTACTATCGCCCTCGCCTCTACCTTTATTGTCGCTCTATTTTGCTATATTAGTTCTCTCCCAGTTATCTCCATTCTCTTTATCCTTACTATTACTCCACCGTTCTTCCGGCTCTAGCTCCTATAAAAAGGCTTTAATTTCATCCTGCCCTCTATATAGTATCTATAAAATCTCTACGTACGGCTAAACAAGCTATAGGTAATATATAACCATCTTACTTACCTCTTTTAGTATATACTAATAGATAATCTTAACCTTCTTACTTGCGCTATATCCTTTATAGTATAACATTATAAATAAAACTAGTCCTCCGTTAATATAAACCCCTCTAATACCTCTACCGTTTACACTATTCTTATACTAGATACTTATGATCTCTATCCCTTATGCTAGTATACCGCCTATTATGTGGACTAAAACAAACAGTCTTTCCTTAAATCTCCATATAGCCTATATATAGTTAAATACGCCTTAATCTTTTTATGGAATGCCTTTATTGCCCTTTATATTACTCTATTCTTTATATATAAATTTCTTCTTCAGCTTCTCCTCCGCTAATACCTATCTAAATAGCTATCTCTTGTCGTCCTCTTTAAATAGGTTATAGGGGTTTTTTAGGAAGTTCTAGCCTTCTATTATCTCTATATAGTTATTATGCAGCTCCTCCAACTTTAAATTTAGTAGTTGCGTGGTCCCCTCTTAAACAGCGCCTTACTTATTAATATCTAATAAAAGTAATTCCTGTAACAGCTGCAATTGGACTGTTTTGTATAATCCCTTAACTATTAACTGTAAATTAACTAGCGTAAAGGTCTGCTTCTTAATTAAGATCTTATTGCTGTTCTACACTACCCTTCCTTCCCTAGTTGTGCCGTATTGGATGCTAAACCTATATATCCTTATATGCAAAACCTAATCTATAGAAGTGGGCATTCCTCTATACGTTATTAATATTATAAATTAGTAGACCATCCGTTTTACTAGCTTAAAGGTAGATGGCGCCTTTGTTTTACTCTTATACGCTTTTAAGCCCTATCTCCACAATCTATATATTTCTCTTTACTGAACTATATGCGCCTAATAGCTAACTAACGCATATACTACTATTATAATCGCTAATAAAACTAGTGTAAAGTTTTAAGCCTTAAACTATCTACCCTTATTTACGTCCAAACCGATTACCGCCAGTCCGCTAATAATGCCGCTTTTATACTTACTTAACTTTAGCTTATAGTTAAATATAGCTATCTAAAACGCTAAATAAGCCTTTTCAATCTTCTGCCTTTTAGTGCGGACGTCCAATCTACCCTCCTTATTTCCGCTAGTAAGCGACTAGATAGAAAATAAGCATCCCTCCTAACACGGAGTTAGCGTATACTGCGGCCTTTTAGCCTTTATATGCGTTCTCTATAAATATTAGAGAATCTTAGCCTAGTAGTTGCTATACTTACGGATCGTTTATACCTTATACTTTGCGTAAAATAGTCGCTTATTTAAACATTCCCCAACCTTTTATCTATTAATGTATTTTAACATAGATCTGCCTATTATATTTAACTAATATATCTGGAACGCTCGCCTAATTAATCATCTTATTGCTTTACACGCGTCTACTAACCCTTTATCCCCTTCTCTCTCCACTAATTAGTCTAGAGAATAATGCTACTACTACTACCTCCCCTACTGCTCTTTTAGCTCTTCCCTAATAGCGGGCTATGTTAAATTGATTAATTCTTATTAAACACACTTCTATATATGCTCCTCCTAACCAGTGAATTCTAGCTACGGGTTTGCAATAAATTAATTAGTATTCCCTTCTATTTCTCTTTTCTCTCTTACTTCTTTAATCTCTTTTACTTGCCAATCTAGCTCCGCTTTAGCACGCTTAATAACCAGATTAAATTCTTGCACCATTCTCTCCTATTACTAGACGACTTAAAAATATCTCTGCTACTTTCCCTAAATAAAAAATCGCTAGTAGTCTTAATCCGCTACCTATATCTTATTTACTGTCTTATAATATTTTACCTAGCTGTTTCCTTCTCGCTTCTAGCAATTTACCTACTAATATTTTTCCTTATAATATTCCTGGATGCCTTTAATTGTCCGGCAAATATATATATCTAGGTATATTGTTCCCTCTTCGCCTTCCTATTTATATAAAAATCCGTTACGGAATACCGGAAGCCCTAGAATAACCTTAATAAGCTCTTATAGGTAAATAACTTTATTCTTTATCTAAGCAACGTTGTCCAACTCCCTAATAAACCCTATAATGGCTTCCCTTGTCTCCCTAGATGTTTTTCCCTTATATTAGTTGGACAAATGCCCTCCAATCTAATTAGGGGTAACGGCGTATAGGCAATATTTATAAAGGATAATTCAATATTCGGGTATATGCTTAAAAAATTGGTTAAACTGTTCCGCGGCCATAGCAGCAATATATACTAACTATCTTTATATAATAATCTAGCACTATCGCTTTAACCGTCTATATCTATATATGTTAACCCATAATCTCCTCTTTCATTTCCCTAATTCTACTTAACTTTAACTACGTTAACTGAACTACCTTATCCCACCCTTCCGCCTTTACCTAGTTGGCTATCGCGTGTAATATAGCTGCTTATTAATAGAGCACGGACAGTTTATCTCCTAAAATAGATGTATTAATAGCGCTATTAGTAGTGACTTATTACTAGTCTAGTTCCCCCTTTTTATACCGTTCCTCCTAAATAAGGATTACTATAAGGCCGGCCTAAGTCCTTGCTATTACTATATTTATAATCCGATTGGTCTTCTACTATAATACATTATATTAGGCCACTTAGGTAGCGTGGTTTTCTTACTAGCTTCTAAAAATACTCCCTATATAAGCTAGGTAGTATGCGTTATTAGTTATAATAGTATTTCTAATTTCCGTGTCCAAGGGGAACGCAAATCTCTATATTATTAAATGCCTATAGCTACATCAATCTTAGCCTTTGGCGTAACCCCTTAAGAAACACAAACCTTCCTTCTACGCTTACTTTCTATATTGTTTATCGGCACTGACACCCCTATAGTATAGGTACGCGATAGCGCCAACCCTAGCCTATTATTCTTTATTACAAAGTTACCTAAAGATGTATTGTAGTAGATCCGCCAGTCCTGTAGGCCTAAAGTGCTTCCATAACTTAAACCCAAGCTTAAACGGGAACGCGAACGGGTTAATATAGATAACGCTATTCCGGACTCTTAACCGTAAAGTAAGGATAATAGCGACTATAGTAGCCTGGTATAGGTTCGGTCTACGGCCAATATTATTAATAATAGTCTGGACATAAGCGGCGAGAGCGCCTATTATAGAGATAAAAGGCCCATATTTAATGCTTCTTCTCTATCTTAACCACCCACTAAGCGTGCTTAGGACTATATAGCTGTACTAAAGCCAGAGTACGTCACAACCGTCGGTAATATAAACAGGCGTAAAGAAAGGGAAAGGCGTAAAAGGTTAGAAAATATACTTTTAGAGGTGTTCGTAACTAAAGAGAAGGATAACATACAGAATATATATATACAGAAGAACAGAAGGAAGCTTACCTAGCTAGCCAAACAGCCTGGCTATATAGAAATAGGTAGACAAGAGGCATTTATGTTAGTCTATAGGGCAAGCGCTATTAGTAGTAGAGAGGCTATTAAGAATATAAAGGCCGTACTTACCTACTAGCGAAAAAACGGCACCGTGGATTTAAACCGCCAGACTACTCCCTAACCATTATTACAGTCCTTAGTTGCTTTTAGCTCCAGTAGCCAAAATATAAATACCACGCTATTAGGTTTTTAAAAGGCTTTCTTTAACCTTACTACTATTAAAGCAACTGGGATACTTTAAGACATTCTCTATTACTATTATCTTGTATACCTCTACAACTGTTATTAAAACGCGGAAGCACTTCTAGACCGTATACTATTAAGCATACAGGGTAGAGGTGTTAGCGACGCCTCTTTAGTTAAGAACTAGCTCTTTAACGTACTTTACCTATCCACTAATACGCCTTTTTTATTACTAGCCGACTCCTTAGCTCCATCTAGTAAGCAATAGCGCTACTTTACAAAGTGTCTTGTTAAGGGCCACTAATAGTATTGTATATAGGAGACACTTGGTTCTGGTATCCTTACTCTTATTCCTACATCTAAAGTACCTTATTCTTTTATTAAGCGGCTCTTATTAGCTGTGTTTAAGGTATTCCTTAACCTTATTAAGCAATTCTACCCAGACGCTATTAAGTTTGGTTAACTAATAGAGCACTTTATATAAAATGCCTTAATGGGCCGCCAGCCGCCTCAGAGCCATCTTCCAATTAAAGATATAAGTAATAATCAACTATAGGAAATGCATCTTTCTAACATAGTCTAGCTGTTTAAGCGTTATCCTACACTAGCTATTAAGGATATTTCTTTACCTATTTAATGTTATTTTTACCTAATATTACATTACGTGACTTAATTATTATTAACCTTTTATCTTAACCTCCTACTTAGATAGTTTAATAAATTACTCTTTAATACACTTAATATACTATAATCGTGCTCGCCTTAACCTGCGCGTTCAACATTTAATAAGTTAGTGGGATTAATTTTGGATAGATATATACAATAAATATATATTTTATAAAAGCCTTTCTAAAAATCTTGTATACGTTAAGTCATAGCGGCTGTAATTTAGGCGGTCGGCGCTTTAAAAGCCAGTACTATAATTTTTTTTTGCGTATACTGGGTAAGCTTTGCGACTAGGATATATATTAGTGCTTACTGCGTAAACACTAATATTACCCTAACTAACCCTAACTTTGCAACCTATTTAATGGGGTTTTTATTAATCTGAATATACTAAGGGGTAGCAATTTCTCTCTTTTACCATTTATATAAGTTTCGGAAATATTTAAGCCTAGGAACCCTAAACAAATCAGCCCCTATATTTTAAAGGAATTAGGTCGTTCGCCTAATCTCTTAGCATCCCTTTATATAGGCATTTTAAACAAATCAGCCTAATTCCGTCGTTCTATAATTATGAGGTCCTTAATTAGTGCTTATAAAAACATTATAATATACTATTGCCCTAAAGATAATATACCTAATTATTAACCTACTAGAAATCTTAAATTATCCTAAAATCGCATTAATAATAAAGATATGGTATTTAGTAGTAGGGAGAAGAAATAATTACAGCTTTCCAACCCTATGTAGAAATAGATGCCTTATATACCTATTTAAACACCTAATAAGGCCAATTCTTACGAAAACAATAACAATATAAAGGGCGATACACAAGAGGATACGGTTTAGGAAGGTATACAGAAAATATACCTTAATTATCTTAGGGGATTGGAAGGCTATAGTAAAATTAAAACAGACTTACCTAAGCTAATAGAGGACTATAGCAAGGCTAAAATAGACTTACCTTAACTAAAAAAGAACTATGTTAAAGGCTTATCCTAGTAGATAAATATAGTTATAGGTTTTAAATATATTTCGCTAGTACCTAGAGGTATATTTGCAAGACACCTATATTATTTAGTAATACTAATAATTAAGTAGAGAATGGTTTAGTCCCTATATATCTATTTAAAGTATTAATAATTTCCAATGCTAAGATCTTAAGCGGATAAGTAAAGTATCTTATATTCTAGTTACCTACTTATTATATAATAAAGGATATAACACGTCTCTAAAACCCCAGTTATAGAGGAATTATATCTTTATACAGTCCTATTATAGTAATATACTAGTATCCTACCTAGGTTTTAGCGGTGGCTATACCGCAAAAGAAACTTTTATTATACTATACTAAGAATCCTTATTACCTCCGCCGTTATACTAAGATACACAAACCGCTTAAAGATGTTATAATTAAGATAGCTAAGAAGGGTAAACTATATAAGTAAGAAGATTAACTGGGATAGTAGTAGATACCCTTTATACCTACTTATATAACTAAGAAGGTCAACTCTTATAAAATTGATAACAATATAAAGGGTAATATATAAGAGGATATAGAAATATACGCCAATTACCTTAAGAGCCTAAAAGGCTATAGTGAAACCAAAACAGTCTTACCTAAGCTAATAGAGAGCCATGGTAAGGCTAAAATAGATTTACCTTAACTAAAAAAAGTTTATATTAAAGGTTTACTAGTACCTCTAGGTATGTTTATAAAACACCTATATATTATTTAATAATACTAATAATTAAGCAGAGAATAGTTTAGCCAATCCTATAAACTTTCTTAGAGATATACCTCCCCTAACTAAAGTATTAATAATTTCCGATACTATAATTTTAGATGGATGGCTAAAGTATCTTTTATTATAGTTGCCAACTTACTATATAATAGAGGACTTAAAGCGTCTCCAAAACCTTAAATATAGATTAGTTGTATCTATATATAGTCCTATTATAATAGTATCCTAGTATTCTACCTGGGTTTTACCCACGGGTATACTGCATAAGAGACTTATATTATACTATACTAAGAACCCACGTCACCTCTATTGTTATACTAGGATACACAAACCGCTTAAAGATATTATAATAGAGATAGCTTAGAGGGGTAAACTATATAAGTAAAGAGACCAACTAGAAGAGGTGCTAAATAATTATTTAGAAGATCTATTAATAAGAGGGACACGTAAAAGAAAGGTAGATTATACTATAGATAAAGCCTCCAAGAAGCCAAAAAAATAAGAAATTTTTTATAAGAAAAGATTTTCGTAATTATATTTATATTTTCTAGCGCTAAGAATTAAGGCGCTAATTAGGATTTCCTTAGCTTAGTATTGTTTTTCTATCTAGTTACTTCTATATTAAGAGTATCTTGTTGTTATTTACATATACGTTAAATTGAAGTTAAGAACTCGCTTATAGTAAGCTTATAAGTCCTCCACCTTTATATACTTGGTAGCGATAAGTTAGCCACCCTATAACTCGCTTAATCCTCTATAAAGAATTAAAGTTAAGGTATTAAAGTCTTTAGCGTTTTTATAGGTAACTAGGGTGTAGGTTAACTCTAAATTTTATATTAATAAAGTAGGAATATTAAGGATAAATATAGGATATCTCTCTTAATATTAAAAATGGGATCTTGTTTTAAGAATTGGATCTAATTCTAAGCCAAATATACTAAATATGGCTAAAAAGGTATAGCGTTAAGCCAAGCAGTTTAATGGTCTTAGAAGAGAGGAGCTATTTTTAGTTATAGCTTAAGTTATAATTTTAAAAATAGAATCTAATTCTAAAACCAAGATCCTAATTTAGGTTTATAAAGTAGACTAATTAACTGCTATAAAAAGGGCGTAATTTTAAAAAAGGATCTAGTTCTAAGAACTAGATCCCAGTTATAGGAAATAGGTCAATTAAATACTATAAAATAGGGTTAGCTATATCTATATTTAGCATATTAGGTTTAGCTTATTTTAGGACCAGCTATATAATTAATTATAGGTGCTTATATAACTAACCTAATAATTAACCTACTATCGCCAGCTATACCTTGCCTGGCGCCTTTTTAGCATTACTATATTAGAGCCTTACTTTATTTAAGCCTTACGCGTTATGGAATAAACTAAAAGCTAATAACTATAATTACTAATAAATGCTACCTGCAACTTTTTACTTTGGGTTATTATAGCTTAGTATTTAACTAAGCCCTATAAAGCCTTAGTCTAAGCTATATTAGATTAGCTTGACTTTTTTATACCTAACCTTTAAATCCTTCTTATATTTTGCTTATACCTTGCTTCCTCCCTTATACTTTCCTCCCTTACTATTCCCTTATTTTAAGACGCGCCTAATATGTATTTAACCTCCCTACACTTATTTACTTCTCTGCTATTATACCATCCTTATATACTAGCCCCTTTAATCTCCCCTTACCTGCCTATCTACCTACTATGTCGGCCCTCCTAATATAGCTCTTAGCGCGCCCGCCCACAATAGCGAATCTCCTTAGATTAAAGATAATAAAAATAAAGCCTATTAAGGAAGGGCTAAATAACTTTTATAATTTATTTAACTTAACTTATTAGAATCTAGGCATCCCTAGCTCTTTAAACTCATTACACCAGATAGGTAATAAAGGTAATTATTAATAAATTTATTATAAGTTTTTATCTAACGCCTATAGGACTAAAGGATATTTTACTTAATTTAATACTTACTTTATAGAGCCTTCCTGCTTCTTGTTTATTACCGTCTAATAATAGTAATAAAAACCTTCTTAGTAATCTATTAAGACTTAATTTAGCAGTTAATTCTAATAGCTTTAATATTAAACAGTTCCTACCTCTTCTAAATATAATCCTTTAGATTAAACCTAACGAGGTTATCTAGGAAAAGGTATATATTACTATTATAAAGTCCACGCCCTCCTTTTAACCGCTACTATTCCACGTTTAAACCCCAAATATATACAATATAAGTAGCTTTACCAACTTATCCAAATATAGGAAATATGTAGATAATGTTCTAAAGGAGGAGCTAGGCCTTCTTTATATAGGGATTCCTAGCTTATATAAAGCATTCTTTAGGGGAGTAGAAGGTCTTAAAGAGGTAAGCGCTACCGTTTTTAAGAAATATAAGGAAGGGGATAATCCACTATATACTAAAGGCGGCTAGTATAACTGGCCTAAAGGTATAAAAGAACATAGAGTCCTAAAGTGGTTTAATAAGCTAATTATATTATTTTTAGACTTTATAAAGGAGTATAGGTTTGTTCTAAAGGCATAATAAAGACTAGTAGAGTATACTTAGCAGCCCTTATAAGGATCTACAGCCGACCAAAAGCTAGATATTGGCTTTATAGATAATCTAATAGCCAGTAAAAGCTCCTAATACTATTAGTTATATATACTTATACTAGGAGAGCTAAAGAGTAATCTAAATACTAATATAGCTTTAAAGGCATGGTTCGATTTAGGGAAATATATAAGAGAAGTCTTTACTACTTAAAACACTTATCGCTTTATCCTAGGCTTTACTCTCTATAGATCTATTATATATCTATAGGAGTATAACTAGGTAGAAAGCATTGTATTATTACTATTTAATATTAATAAAGACGGACTATATTTTACCTTAACAATACTAGGATTTCTCTAGATAAATAAGGAGTAGCTTAGGTTTAACCCTACCATTCTAATATTAGATGGTAAGTAATATATTAAGGTTATACGCAATAATTAAACTAAGTATCTTATCCTTAACAAACCTATAAAGTGGGCACGCTGTATTACTAGTTAAGTAACTACTTGCTAGAAAGTACACTATAAGGGGACACCTAAGATACCCCTTATTATTAAAGACTTATAGCAATACCCAGAGCGCGAGGAAGAAGGTAAACTACTATATAAGATATTAAAGAAGGGAGTAGTTAACGTAGCTAGGTACTATCACTATAAGACTATTTATATAAGTGGATAAGATAATAACATCTTTAATATCTATAAGGGGCTAGATATTATAAAAGTAATAAACTACAAGCTAGAAGGCCTAATAATACCTCTAAGACTAGCTAGAGTATAAGGAAGTATAAAAAAAGGTTAAAGTTTTAGTAGAAAGAGGTCTTCTAGCTATAGCGCCCTATTACCACCTAGTAAGCGCCTGTGTTTAACCTCTCTAACTAAGCGCCCTACTATATAGAATCGCGTGCACTAATACGTTATTACTAGTAACTACAGAAAGCCTCTTTATAAGGCAAGCTCTTAGGCTGCAATACTTACTATACTAGAGGGTAGCATTAAAGGATATAAGTCTTTATATACACGGGCCGGCATTATCTAATATAATATTTCAATAGATAACCTTATAATAAATAAGGAAGATAACAATCCTTCTTAACTAGTATTTTTAATTGACTTTAATCTTGCGATTAAAGAGCAGTGGGAAGGGCCTTTAGGAGCGTAGGGCAAGACTAGTATAAGAGTATTTATAGCGATTAAAGTACTCCTAGGCAAGATATACTTAGCTTAGTATAATTTTAAGTCGTTTTTTTAGGTACTATTCTAGATCTGCATTTACTATAATAGGCTAAATAAAGATATTAGACTAATAAAGTTCGAGTATTAGAACTATAAGAGTAATAGAAAGTTAGTAGGTTTAAAAAAAAGTATTATAGATAATAAAAGGGATTTTCTTAAGAGTGTAGATAATAACTTTTCATTATACTATTAGCCACTAATCCCTTAGGTTAATAGATTACGGAAGGTAGTATTTCTAAGTAGTAGAAGGTAAAAGGGAAATAATAAAAAACTTCCTTTTTAAATAAAGGAGGTGCTTTAGGAAGGAAGGATCTAAAAGTGCTTATAGAGTAAATAGAATAATATTTCATTACTCTTCTACTATATAAGTGAAGTTTTGCAGAGATTTAGGCAGCTAAGGCTAGGTAGTAACCTTTAGTTAAAACATATATAAAATAGCATAGGGCGAGTTGCCTGGGCTAAATAAATTTAGGAAAGTAGATAACCTAATCTTCTACTAAATTACTAGGCCCCTATACCCTACTATTTTATATAGGCTTTATATTTCCACAAAACACGCAATCTACTCTTTAGCCTATTAGAAGCTGCCTTATACCGCCTAAGTAGAGGCTATAGAAAAATTAATCCCTTACTTTAACTAATTCCCTACTCTAACTAATCCCCTATTTAAATAAATCCCCTGCGGGAGCTAATACCTATATATTTTACCGCCCTATAGAAACTAGTCCCCTACTCTAATAAATCCCCTATAGGATTTACTCCCCTACTCTAATAAATCCCCTATAGGATCTACTCCCCTATAAAATCTACTCCCTTATGGTAACAAATCCCCTATAGTAATAAATCCCCTATAGTAATAAATCCCCTATAGGTACCAATACCTATATATTCTACCGCCCTATAGAAACTAATCCCCTATAGCTTATATTTCTATACGGCTTTTACTCCCCTATAGGAGCTAATAGCTATATTTTCCTCTCCTATATAGGAACTAATGCCCTATGGCTTCCGTTCTCCTATTTTTAGATCTACCAGCAATTTGCCTATATAGTTTTTAATTTTATCCATATAGTATAAATAGCTATAAATATAATAATCTACTATATTTTAATCCTATATTAAAATTTAATTACCTAGATTTTATATCCTATACGAAATAATTTAATAAAAAATTATATAGAAACTAGAATTTATATTCCATTTTAAAAATATATTTATAAAAGATAATATTTTATATAGGATTTCTACTAAAATTCTCTTTTTATATCTAGCTTTTAAATACCTCTTTTAATATCCTCCCATATGGGAAAAGTAGCTAAAAAAATAATACTTTTATTATTTTCTATCCCGTATGGAACTTTATTTAAAACTGTTTAAAATTACTAGCTTTTCTTTTCTTATTTTTTACGCCATCCTATATAGATAGTATATCTAGAAAAATAATAAAGTTTTAGTTTCTTTATTTTATTTTTAATAGAAACCCGCTTATATAACCAACTCTATTTAGTAATATTAGATTCCATATTTTAGGATTAAGGCTATATATCTATATTATATTAAAGCTGTATAATGCAAAGTTATTGGGATATATATATATATATATTACTAGCCAATAAATAGTATAGTTAAGTAACGTACTGCCTCTAACTATTAACAAATATAAATAGGAAAAAAGAAGAAAAGAAAAAGATAGCTAAATCTTAAATATATATCTACTAACGCGCTAAAAAGGCATATATTCTATAGACCCTAAATACCCTAGTAAATTTAAGAGAGCTAAATATAGGACTATATATTATTAAACTTACCTCCTCTTATAAAATTACGCTAAAATTCTATGTTCGCACTAATAGCGAATTCTAGATATAATAAGGACACTTATATCTCTTTATAGCTAGCCAATACTTAAGCTATAAAAATAGCATTTTTAATCTAGATTGGAAAATCAATTAGCTTGGCTTTACTATAGATATAAAGCCTTTTACCTTTTAGCCATTAAAATCCTTCCCTACTAGAATATTAAGGTCCTTTTCCATAAAATCTATAGCTCCTTTTGTTATGCTCGCCTTATTAAGGAAACTCCTCTAAATTACCTCTTAAGCATTTTGATCTAATAGACCGTACTAGAGCGCAAGGTATATTCTACTTATAATAGCTTTGTTAATTATCTTTACCCGGTTAATTATAAGAAATAAGATTCTTTTATAGTATTTAAGCTTATACAAGAATACATAAATAAGGGCATTATAATGGATATTACTAATAGTACACTATTCTATAAACACGTCCGCCTTATTAAGGAGCAGAGTGGCTTTCCAGTAAGTTACTATTTTAAAGATATAAGAAAGCCTCTTTTTAAGTATATTTATAGTTGTGCCTAATTCTCTAGCAAAGATCTACTTAGTTAAAAAGAGCCGCAATTATAAGGGAATAGAGATATATAATATAAAGTAGTCTCCTAAGGTATTCTAATATCGCCTTTACTATTAAGGTCTTACTAACACTAGGCGGCCTACTAATTTACCTATCTTAGTAGATAATAGTGTGACTAATATTATAAGAAAGGGTATGGTAATATACTATAGGAGGGTAATAAGTCCGCGTCCTTTACCTAATATAAAGTTATCTAAGATAGGGTAAGAGTTCTAAGATAAATAGGTTTTACTAAAAGCTTAAATAATCTCCTTCTACTAAGTAGAAATCCTAAGGTTATTAAAGGAAAAAGGGTTCTATGTAATATTACTAATATTAGCAACTATAAACTTAACTATAACGCGTTAGTAAATACCGCTTATATATAAATAAAGATAATATACGCTAGAGCTTATTACCTAAACTAAAACCTAGTATAGTTAGGCTGCTAATTAGGAAATCTTAATCCTTTATTTTAGTTAGATCTATATCTATCCTCTTAATTTAGTCTTTCCTTTTATTTAAAATCTCTATAGAATTGTAAATAGCCTATAAGTCTAGTGTTTCCGGCGACTTATTAATTTATGGTCTAGCATAATTAGGGTTAATTTGCCGGAAATACGCTATATTAACTATAATTTAGCTTTTAACAAAGACTTTAATCCTATTGCCATCTTTATCCTTATAGAAGGCAGTCCCTTGGTACTAGTAGTGGTAGACACCTTTTAAGTTATTAAACGTTTAACTATATCTAATTAGCCATACTCTAATCTCGCTTGATTTTTGGTAGTACTCTAGAGGAAATGCCTAAAGGAAGTTTATTTATTTCGTTCTACGGAACTTCTTAATAGTAAGCTTAAGGGCGGCTTTTCTAAATACTTTTCTATTGAAATCGAAGTAGCGATAGTCTAGATAGAAGTACTTGGCTCTATCCAGTCTTGCTTTCTCCTTACTATAATTATACTTAACGTATCTCGGTTCGCTAGTACTAAAATAGGTAGTATAGACCTCTAAGTTTGGCTTAAAGAGAGCCCAAAGTAGATTATACATAATTTTATAGTTCTTAAGAAGGGGTTCAAGGCGTTCAGTTATAGACGTATAGGTAGTTTTAATAAAGCTAATTAAGAGGTCTAGATATTCTAAATATACTTTATTTTTAAAGTTAATATTTATACTACTTTAATACAATTCTAGTTCTAGGAGAAAATTATATAGAACGTTCTATTTAACCTATACGCAGTATAAGCCGGCGAGTTTTAATAGCGGAGATTTTCCGTACTAAAGGCTTATCCTCTTTTAGGCAGATTCTGCGGATATCTTTAAGGACCTTCTTTAGAACGTCTTACAACCCCTTAAACTTAACATTAATATAAGATATAGAGTCTTTGGTTTTCTTATCTATAATTTATCTTTAGTAATTAAAGGCACTTATAAAGAGTGTTATACCTACTAATTTAAATACAATTAACAAACACGTATTAGTCCAGTTTATTAACCTCTTTTATTAGGGCTACTGGCTTAGCAATTTTATACTAATAAGCTTTCTTATCCTAACTATAAAGAAATAGTGTTAGTAGGACTATATATATACAACTATAAAGATATATACTTTATTTACCATCTTATACTCTAACCTAGAGGCTTACGATATTGCTTTAGTTTTAGGGTCTTCTAGGGCTAATAGTTTAATAACTAGGCCTCCTAGGGTAGAGGTAGAGGTAGATAATATATTTATTACTATAGCTACCTTTAGTAGCTCTAGGAATTGTAGAGTATACTAAATAATAAGGAGCTACTAAGCTAGTAATAGAGTAGGGCTACCTAAAGGAGTGTTTAGGGTCTTTAATATAGTCTGTATATTGCCTAAAGGGTAGAGCTAATTCGAAGTATAAAATTAAAGAAGTAGCTAGAGGAGGTCAATAGTACTAGTCTCTAGAGAAAAATTGGAGTAAGGAGCTAAGTATAGATAGTATTATTTCTTTAAAAGATCCGCCTTCTTTTATACCTGGCGATATAGCTATGCTATAGATATTTACTATACCCCTTTAGCTATATGGCCTTCCCTTATTAGTCCTAGGAGATATTAGATAGATATTAGCATTATTTTAACATAGTAAAAGGCTCCACTTAGTACAGTTATAAGAAGGGGGGCTACTTATTAAAATATTGCTAATAGTTCAGATATAAAATCCTAGTAGTAAGTATTAGAGTAAACGCTAGATAATACTAATATCTTTATAGTATAGTGGAGACCAAGCCTAGTAATAGGCTTAAAGTACCTCCTACTATAGCTACAGAAATAGAGTAAGGCTGTATATAGCGGGATCTTAGTTCCGGTCTTAGTTAATATACAGGAGCCAAATAGACGTCTTTGATTAATAGAAGGCGAGAGTAATATAGAAGAATTCCTTTAGTAGGCGCTCTAGAAAGGTGCCAATCTTATAAAAGTAGCTATATAACCCTAGTTATAAGTTTTAAAGTTACTACCAGCCTTATATATCCTGAACTTAGCACTAAGTTGGCCTATACTCTTAAACTATATAAGCCCTTAAGCCCTTAAGCCCTTAATCCATTTTATAAAGATTTAAGCACCTTTTAGAACTCTTAACCCCTTGAAGTTTTTAGGCCTACTATAATGTTAATAATATCCACTGCTATATTTTGTCTAGAATCTCTTATCTAAAAAGCCAAGTTAATAGCGAAAAGTATTTATAGTATTTAAGCCTACTAATCCAAGGAATAGTACTATAGTCTTAAAGCCTTAAACAGTAGGCTTTAAGAGGCTATAGTAAAAGTTATAAAACAAATCAAACGCCTAGAGAAAGGACGTATAGAAAAAATTTGCAAGGAAGGCAGAAAATTCCTATTACAAGCTAAGGTAACTAGGGAAAGCATAATTAAAAATAAACAACTTAAAAGTATAATAGCGTTTAGAAAAAATATCGCTTTAATATTTAAAGGCCTAAAAGACTCTGCCCTTAATTCTATATAGATTACGTTAAGGAATAAGCAGATATATATAAGGTATAAGCTTATTTAGGAGTTAAATCCTAACGGGTTAATTTCTTTAGTAGTAGCCTTTATACCTTCTATTTAGATAGTAGGCTGTATATAGAACCATATATTTAACTATTTTATTAAGGAAATAGAGCCTAATAAAGTGCAGGTATAGCCTCTAAAAATAGAAGAGATTCTATATATCTTTTAAGTTAAAGAATCATTTATATAATTTTAAGAATATTATATATTTCTTAAAGGTTAGGTAGATTCAAGATATATATTAGTAAGAAGTTAATTATTTACTAGCTTTTAATAGTTAGTTAAGCCTAGAAGCTATTTTAATACAACTAAAGAAATAAAGATGTATTAAAGAAAATACTTAATAGGCTAAGCAGTCAGCGCTAGGTACGCTAAGCCTTACTACTACATTATAGAAAAAGACTAATATTTAATGCCCATAGCCTAGATATAGGCGCAATACTTATAGGAAGGCATAAGCAACAGGTTTTTATTATATATAAGGCACTACTAAAATATTTACTATAGAAATCGAATATAGATATTTAGAAGCACTAATTAGGTAGATATTACTTTTAGGCAACCTTATATCTAATACTATCTAAAGTAGTTATTAATAGAAATGGGAATGTAACCTAGGAGGAAAATTAACAATAAATTATATAAATACGTTAGCGCCTAAGAACCGGAGCTAAGATATATCTATTACTTTAATAGTTAGTTATAAGGAGGGGATAAAGCTAGTTAAGAAATTCAACTTAAGATAGGTATAAATTTTATAATAGCTCCTATTACGCGAACTTTATATCTAGTAGGAACAACCTTTTCCCTATCTTTAAAGCCGTCTTTATATTCCTAGTATGGCGGGGAGCTTATATCTTTTTTAGGGTTATAGATCTAGATTAACTCGCCTCTTTCTATTATCTTTTTAGCGTTATCTACTCCCTTAAAGATTATACCGTCTATATATTCCTCCTCTCCCTTAAGTGCTTTAGCTCCAGCCTAAATATAGCTATAAGTTAGCTTTAAAGAGATATATAAAGTGTTTTAAATAAATATATATACCTCCTAGTATATAATTGAAAAATTATAAGTATATTATGTATTAAGGGTAGACTGACTAGATATTAACAAAACTCTACTAAGCCGAATATATTCTTATAAGTTAAGAAAGGCGAGCTTTAAGTTTCGAAATTAAGGGAGAATCTTAAAAGTTAGGGCAAAGGGTATAGGCAAAGTAGGCGTACTAAAGAGTTAGCTAAAGAAGAAAGGCTATAATTCGCGTAAAGACTCTATTAGTAACCAAGGATAGCATAGCTTAGTTAATATTTACCTTAATAACTATAAGAATGCAACTTCTAGGTGGCTGTAAATAAAGTAGATAAGAAGCGTAAAAAGAGGTAGATTATAGGCTTAAATATAGAGCGACTTTACTAAACTATATTATAAGCTATTAGCGAAGGAAAGTTAAAGGAAGGCTATAAGGGAATATAAATATATTACTAAAGTTAATAAGTGTATAGCTACTTAGCTGTTAGTGCCTAATAGGAAGTTTATATAAAAGAATTACCAAGTGACTACCTCTCCTAGGTAGGGCTGTGGCCGGTTTCTATTTAGCTTAAAAGCTGCCCTTAAAATCTATACCCTATAAACTTTCTAGTGCGGAACGTTATGTGCATAATAAGGCCACCCGTCCAGTAGTAGGACGGGTAAGGCGTCCGCTATAACGCGCATTTTAGCTATATATTAGAGTTACTAGATATATATAGCCCCCTCTACTAACTAAAATATCTTATAAGGATTGGATTCTTGTGGCTTGTTCTTATTTATAAGGTAAATTAACTAAAATTTAAGTTTTTGCTACTAGTTTATGTACCTTTACGTTATATATATAAGTTAATTAATTATTAACGCCTAACTTTATATTATTCGGACTACCGCTTAGTTTTAACTGTATTTTATAATTTAAATTAGCTAGCTAAGTTATAAATATAGTTTTAGCCTTACATTCTTTATTATTTATAGCGCTGTAAGTGGTAATAAGTGGCTCTTACTTACCGCCCTTGAAAAAGTAATACTCTTACGGACCTTTTTACGCAACCCTTATATAACAGGAAATGCGCCATAAATAGATTAAGCTAGAAATGGAATATATAACAAAATATAGACCTCTAAGCCAAAATAAAGGCAGTACTATTATTGCCGTCTCTTTTACCTAGTAGGCCGGCCCCTTTTCTTCTATATAGCAGGCCGGGCCTTTAATTTTAAATAGTAATGCGCTTATAGTAATCTAAGACTTCTTTTTAGAAAGCGGTTTTTAATCTATTTCTATAAAAGATCCTATTCCTTCTTTAACTTAATAAGTAGCGCGTCTTCCTCTTCTGTAAATTTTATTCTGGACTTCTTAAATCTTCTATACTAATAATATAATTACGCTAAGACGACTACTAACTATAATATAAGCGCGAAGGCTATGCTAAGCTGTATTTTTTAGCCTATAGTTCCTATACTACCTTCTTGCACTGCCCTTTAAAGTATATAACGCCGCAGTGTTATAGAACTTGTAGATAATAAATATTTTATAAAAACTGTATAGAAGCTGCCGAAGATCTAAGTCTCCTATAAGCCCTATAAGCAATATTAGAGAAAGGAAGGAAATTCTAAAAGATATAGCGAAGTTTGCTACTAAAAGAGAGTGGCGTTTGCGGATAACGCCTAAAGAAAAGATTACGGAGAATAGGTTACGCTTATAACGTCAACTTAAAAGTAAACCTATATTAACGGTTTTGTTATAGCCAACTCCACCTAAATATATAGCACGAGTATAATATTAAGCAGATTACTATTCCTTTATAAAGAAAGTAGGAAGTAGGTAGATTAAAATTAAGGATAAATATTAGATTATGCTTAATATATAGCTATAGGAGTATTTCCACATCTTAAAAAAATGCTTAACTTACCTTTACTTACCCCTATATACTTTAGACTTAATATAGATTGTTACTAGTAGAATTAAAATTAGCCTTAGACATAGGGTTTAATATTATAGAAATAGTTTAAATATAGTAGCTATATTAACCTATATAAAATTGCGGGGTATATTAAGGCCTATAAAAGGTATAAAAAGGAAGATAATAATTATAATATAGCTTAGATTGAAAGGGAACTAGCGTATTAGCGCGAATATAATAATAAAGAAGGAGGGTGTAAATACCCTTTACTACTAGAAGCACTAGTAGAACTATTCCTAAAGGAGTACTAAATAAATAAAGGTGACGTGTGTCCCCTCTCTAAGGTACTATAATATCGGTATATAGAAAGGCTAGCGTTAGCAATCTAGATTAATAGTCTTCTAAACCTAGGCTTTTCTTTAGTGTTTTTAGAGCGGGAGGAGAATTTCTATTAAGTAGAGCTAGTATCTAATTAGTATTAAGGCTGTTATTTCCAATCTAAATACTTTTAATTGTTTTAACTCCCTATACTCTGTTCTAACCAGCCATATATAAAAAGAATAGGATAAGTATATTAAGAAGATTATAGGCTAGGTCTCTAAATTTTCTATAATATTATAAAACTTCGCCACTTTAGACAAAATTAGATAATAAAAAAAAGAAGAGATTCTAAAGACTAACTTCTTTAGAGAGATTGGAATTATTTCTTAATATTAGTATAGTATATATAATTTTATAGACGAAATAGCAAGGGAATCCAGCAGCAAATAGGATAAAGTGCTATAGTTATAATAAACCTCACTTTATAAGAACGGTTTTGGAGATCCTAAGAATATTACAATAGCCTTAACAAATTACTTCCCTTATAATATATGCTAGTGCGCCTATACTGCACATAATGTCTAATTTAGGAAGCGACTAAATATATTGTCCTACTTTATACCCATCTTGTTCTTATATGTGAGTAAGCGCTAATTGTCTAACTCTAGCTACGGCCGATATATTTGGACTTATACGCGCCTATACTCTCTATAGAGCCGCCTGTTATTGGTAGCGGCGGCGCTAGTATTAGAATTACTACTACCTAAGCTTTTACTGCCTAAGCTTTAGCTGCCATTTCTAAAATCGTTATCTTTATTATTGTTATCCTTGTCGTTATCTAGACTAATAGCATTATTATTAACACCTTTACTGTGCGGACTACGCGTACTAGTTTTACTAGCGGTATAGTTACTACTTTACTATATTAAGCTTAGACTGGCGTATATATTTAGCGCATTATTATACTAACAGCCTACTAATAGCTATAAATCTAACGTTAACTGCGTTATGCGGATAAGTTGCCCTACATTACTAAGCAAGTTGTGTATAATTGTTAATAGTTTTAAAGATAACTTTAACATTATCTTATTTTAATAAACAATCGCTATTACTAATATTGTGCATTCTGGCACTTAGTAAAGGGTAATATTAGTTAGCTAATAGTCCATATAATCACTCTATCTATAGTTAATAGTGTAGTTATATACTACCTTCGCTCCTAAAAAGGATATTTAAAGGAAGGTAGACTAAGTTACAATATCTACTTTAGATCTAAAGTGGCGGCGTACTAGTAATAACTTTAGATATTATAATGTTCTTATAGGCCTCGTGCTCCTATTAAGCCATTTAAGACTTATTTCTATTAGACCGCGCCGCTTATCCTAAAATAGATAATTGCTATATTTATATCGCTGTAAAGTTACTATACTAGCCCTATAGGACACCTTCTAGTCGCTATTAGGGTCGTCCTCGCCGCTTTCCCTAACCTTACTATTACTACTATTACTTTTATCTTTACCTATATATATATCCTTACTAACGTGTTAATTACCCTCTGTTTATCTATATAGAGAGACTAATTGTCTTAAGGGCTTTAACGGCCCTATATCTAGCCTATACTTTTAGTGTTTACTATCCCCACCATTTACTAAATTAAGGATGTCGCTTTAAGGTAAGTCTAGAATATTAGTATTATTATCTTTATTACTACCATCTAGGTTACTAGCATTTGGATTATTATTAGTTCTAAAAGGCGAAATCAAGCTACCGCAGCCTAGCAGCGGCGTTGACTTTAGTATATATATAGGACTAGATATAAGGCTCTCTACCTATAGCTAAGCCGACCTCCGCCACTTTACTAAATAAGAGTCTTTTAGAGCTAGTTCTAAGGTCAAGTCCAGCACTTTTATAGAGGAGATAGCCGTATTAGCGGATAAAGTGCGCTTCCGCTTATATATTATAGACAGCTAACTCGTTATACCCAGATCTTTATAGAGAGGTTTATTCCGCTCTAGTAGACTATCTTTAAACACGTTAAAATAGGGACTCTATAAGTCTATAGGAAGATTACTTACTATTATATATACCTCTAGTATTCTCTATAAAGGGGGCGCGTATACTAGCTATATTTAGACTATTATTCTAATATTCTAGCGACCTACTACTGGATTAGATATCCCCTATACTATAGCTTGCTCTAGCTATATCACCCTCTAGAACTAAAGGAAATTCTATTATTAATTAGTAAATAAGAGCTATAATACTATTAATATACCTACCTAGTCTGCTTCTATTAAATAACCTATCTATAGCTAAGTTTATCTCCTTAACGCCTATAGCCTAGTCAGCCCCTTTCTGGCCAGGCTAGTAACTCTATAGTATTTATAGAGAAATAGGGCTAAGACCACCTTCGCTATCTATATATATATATTAGCTAATATCTATTATCTTATACCATTTAAGACGTAGATAATACCTTAATATAGCAAACCTAAAGGATTAATAGCTCTTGCTAGAGCCAGTAGTCCCAGATTTAAAGAATACAACACTTTAAAGTCTAGTAGATTAGTTAAAAAGTTATTAATATCAGCCCACTCTCTATTATATTTGGGGGAGCCAGCTTCGCCAAGGTTAGGTTCTATTATTTTAGGCTTTGCCTTAGGCTTAGCCTTAGATTTTGTCTTAAGCTTAAGTATTAGAGGAATATAAGAAACATATTTTATAAAAGGAAGTAATAGGGTAAGTAAAAGAGTACTAAAAAAGAAGGCTATTTTAGTACTAAGATCTACTAGCTTCTCTAGTTATAAAGATAAAAGCTAGTCTAGAGGTTAAAATATATAGCTACCTCTCTAAGCTAAGGAGTGTCACTTTATATACTACTACTAATAACGCTGCCTAAGATAGGATTGTAAGGAACCTATATAAATACTATATCCTAGCGTATAAGCTTAGTTATAGGGGGCAGTGCAAGTAAGCTGCCTATATTAGGGGGAGTAAGGACTGGCTTAAAGTCCTATTACCTTTAGCATCTCTAAGACAATTGTATATTATATTTACAAGCGCCGCGGAGGCTCTATTATAATAAGAGTATATATAGCTCCCTAGGCAATTAGCTAGCAAATATTGCAAGAAACCCTCTAGACCGTTCTCTATATCTTAGCGTGCCTATCTACGTCATAACCTACCATCTGTATTTTTTAGCCAATTAAGGATTTATATCACTTTAAACAAAACTGCTAATTATTAGCTAATTCTTCAATTATCAGCTAACCCCTTATATAGGATAAGGCTATATTGGATAACGCATTAATAACTAATTCTTGCCAGCATTACCCCACGCCGGTTAGACAGTTGGCTTAAAGGGCTTTATTTACGTCTTATAGCGCGCCTAATGCTATTGCTAAGCTGTTATTGGCCAACTTCTAGGCACTAGCTCCCTACCTATTGTATTATAATATTATAACCACGCCAGATACTTTATACGAGGCAGAGCATCCTATAGGGGCTATAATAGCAATGTAAAGGTTATAAGAATAAAATTAATGCCTTATACTAGTAACTTGCCGCGTTATTACTAAGGGATCTAGCCCTAGTAAAATATAGATAATAGAGCGCGGATTAGCTAGCGTATTCCACTAAAGGGTTAAAGTTAAAGAGTATAATACAAGGTAATTAGAGCTAAAATAATAGTATAAGCACTATACATTCTTCAGCTAAAATATACATTAGGTAGTGCGCAGTAAATACTATTAGTAACCCTAAGGTAGAGAATAAGTTCCTAAACTTATAGGCTAGCATTAACTATATAACTAGTAGGAGGTATCGCTACTTTAACCACAGCCATAACTTACCTAAGAGGAGAGAGTAAAAGTTAATAAAAGAAGGATAGGGAGAGTATATAAGAGAGAAGAAGAGGTGTCTATAAACTACTTATAGGGACAAGTCTAGAAGCGGCTTTTTTAGTAGCGGCTTAGGGTATCTAGAAGTAGACAGTATAGTATATATAGAAATAAAACAATAGGGAGGAATAGATTAATAGAAATAGAGTTAGGGACAGTATATATACTATAGCAAAGTTTAAAAATATAAAAAAGCCTTACAATAGATAATTAGGGCGCAATAGAGGGGGCAGCTAAAACAGGCGGAAGAAAAGCAAGGGGGAAAAGGGATAAAGTAAAAAGAAAAAGTTAAAAAGGATAGAGGATAAAAGACAGTAAAAGGAGGGCCTTTTATAGTAGCCGTTAAGGAAGATTACTAGTTGGGGTATAGCGCTAAAGTTGTAAGCAAGGCGCGGATTACCTAAATAGGGAGCGTCTATTTCCTAATATAGGCTTGCTATATAATTGTTTACTATTAAAACTTTTACTACTACTTCTATTATTATTATTATTATTACTACTACTATTACTAAAACTACTACTCCTACTACTAACTACCTCTATAATCCTAAATTATTTACTACTACTATCTACTTACCTTTTATTGCCCTCTTAT
>Ga0307507_10003577_pt1 | contig 29664 bp, 6 predicted proteins | sample 7_EM_MG_FD_207223 | JGI IMG/M metagenome (GOLD analysis project Ga0307507, IMG submission 207223) | Populus trichocarpa ectomycorrhiza microbial communities from riparian zone in the Pacific Northwest, United States - 7_EM | ecosystem: Host-associated > Plants > Roots > Unclassified | place... | reverse complement strand
TCTAATTACTAAGTAGGTATATAAAAAAGTATATATTTATAATTACCTATAAATAATTAACCCCTATTAGGTAATACCTAAAGATATAGTTACGTTAAAAAAGAGTAGGGGAAAGGTATTATAGTAGGTATTATAGTAGATATTATAGTAGATATAGAGCTCCATATAAAGCTTCGATAAGGCTCCATATAGAGCTTTAGTAGAGCTCCATGTAAAGCCTTAGCAGAGCTCCGTATAGAGCTTTAGTAGAGTTCCATGCAGAGCTTTAGTAGGGCTCCGTGTAGAGCTTTAGTAGAGCTCTACGCGGAGCTTCAGTAGAGCTCTATACCAAGTCTTGGCAGAGCTTCGTGCAGAGCTTTGAGGGAGCTTCGTAGAGAGCCTCCAGTGGAGCTTCGTGCAGGGCTTCCGGCAGAGCTTCTAGCAGAACCTTTGGTAGAGCTCTACGCGGAGCCTTGGCAGAGCTTCGTACAGAGCTTCTAGCAGAGCTTCTAGCAGAGCCTTTAGTAGAGCTCCGTGTACAGCTTTAGTAGAGCTCTATGCGGAGCCTTAGTAGAGCTCCGTGCAGAGCTTTGAGGGAGCTTCGTAGAGAGCCTCTGGCAGAGCTTCTGGCAGAGCCTTTAGTAGAGCTCCATATAGAGCTTTGGTAGAGCTCCGTGTAGAGCTTTAGTAGAGCTCTATACGGAGCCTTAGTAGAGCTCCGTGCAGAGCTTTGAGGGAGCTTCGTAGAGAGCCTCTGGCAGAGCTTTGTACAGAGCTTCGTAGAGAGCCTCTGGTAGAGCTTCGTGCAGAGGCTTTGGTAGAGCTTCGTACAGAGCCTATCCCTTCGTCTGGTAAAAGAGACTTTTCGTATTAGGCGCTTTAGGCGCTCCTGCCTGGGTTAGCATGCTACAGGCACCCTGGCTAGCGTGATTTTATTAGCAAGCCTCACCAAAACACGTCAATATTGCGATGCCGATGAAATGCTGCAGAAGGCCACCACTAAAAACACCCATATATATATATATTTTTGAGGAAGTTGGGCAAAAAGCCGTAATATATAACGTCATAACTGTAGGTTTCTGCCCTTCCTCCATCAACCAGCTGCTGATTATATAGGAAAATCCTCCAAAGTCCTCCCCCAAATCACCGCCACCTATCCGCTTTATACGCGTTAATGTTAATAAGGATAAGCCGGTAAAGGACCAGCTTAAGGTTATAAAGGAGGACATGCTGTATACGTCAAATAAGGTGTATCAAATACTACAAGTAATTAAACGGTTCAACCAGCGGCTATTTAACATAGAGGATCAATTAAAGGCAGTAAAGGAGGGCTTAAAGGAGGCTAAGAAGGAGGCTATAGTAAAGGCTTAATTAGCTTTAGAGTCTCAATATCAGAGGCATAAGGAAGTAGAGGACCCAAAATAGTCACCTAGTCATCGCCTACTAAATGAAAATTATCAAAGCACCAAATGCACAGAGGAAGTCTACAGGTCTCGTATTCATATACTATTTACCTAATCTTTATTGTGAGCTTCTTTGCCTCCTTCCATCTATATATTTAGCACCTTAGTAGGGTCTTATAGCCTTGTTTCCTTATAAAGCTTTTAATAGAACGGTAAGTTCGCGTCTTACACCGTCGAATTGCAGGTAGTGGGGTTTTAGCAGTAATATAGGTAGTTTTTCAATTTGTTCTAATATTTCTATAACTAGGCCCAATGCCAGATTAATATTACCCATATTTTGGTAAGCTTTAACGAAGAAGACACTCAGTATTATGCTCATTTAGGCCTATCTGCCGACTGCCTATAATAACAAGGTTCCATGCCAATCGTATATAAAAACGGCGGTGGGTTTGGAAGGGCTTCCTTAATATCCGGAAGATCTTTCTACTAATAATATAGGTATTAATTACAGCTGCATTAAGCGCCTAGAAGAATAAGGGCAGCTAGGTACGCACAGTTATAATTTAGGTAGTGTAGTAGCTTTAAAGCTAATTATAAATATTAACGCCGCCCATCTAGTTATTGTAGTTAATAGAGAGCCTAGGAAGTGTTAACTTCTTAATTAGATTATTGCCCCAAATATTAGCTACTAGCTTCTTAAGGAAGGAATTATATGCCCGTGGCCGGCGCTAATTAACTTCATTAACGTCCTTATTACTGCATAAGTAAACCGTTGTTAAAAACCGTACCAAATTCTTATCCTGCTATATAATCGAAAGTACTAAGTTAACTACGCCAATGACTACTCCTATAATAAAATTAAACGGTAGCCTTTCCTTCCTTTTATCAGCCCTTTTATGCACCTCTGGATAGTCCTTTAAGTTCGATCAAACCGTGCTAGCTATAGCAATTCCGAGTCGTCGAAGCACCTGGAGTAACGGAATATTCGTAAAGTAGTTATCTAAAAATAGGCAAAATTAACAAGCCTAAAGAGGAAGCTATTAGGTAAGGTAGAGGACGCACTTAGAGGTATTTAAAAAAACAATATCTTAATAATCTGTTTAAGAAGGAAGCCTAAAAAAGTAGCCAGGCGAGGTAAACATAAAGCTATAGCAATATCTATATTAACAAAGACTTATTATCTTAAAGCCCTCAGGTATTGGCTTACTGGGCAGTTTAATTATAGCTATAGATTATCTAGTAAACCTTACCATTATCTTATCAAAGCTAACCATAGATCTAGGTATAACGTACTTTCTAAACGCCTTGCCTAAAGGAGTTATTAACGGCTTAATTTTCTTAAAGACCTAACGTTTAACGCCCTCCGGTGGAGGTAGTAAGACATAGAAGAAGCGCTTAAGTTACTCCTATCTTTTTTAGCCTATAAATAAGCTAATTAAGTATCTAGGATATTTAGGATCTATGGCCCAATAATCTCACACCTAGGTACCTTTAAAGACGCCTATATAGATAATAAGCCCTACCTAAATCATTAATTCGCTAGTAGAGGTCTTCTTCCACGCTTATAATTATTTATCCGTATATTATCCTAATTGGTAATATCCGCCAGCGTTTTAAGAGGCCGCATATAAGTTTATATTAATCGCGAGCTTCTCAAATACACTAATACTAAAGAACAGTAGAAACACTCAAATTAGTAAGTCCTATCTAGATCTACACCCACCAGACGTTATACCAACTTAATCCGCCAGCATACAGTAAGCAGAGTGCTTACTATCCTCATTTTAATCAGGAAGGCCAGAGTCAACATCCGCGTTAACACCACCAATAGGCTCACTAGCACGCCAAGCAGCGAATATTAACTTATCTAGAAGGTTAATAACTTCAAGATCTAGCTCAGGAACAGCGGTTATAGGCTCCCATAAAGTAGGAACAGCTAGAAGGCCCATTCTTATAATTGCTTTAGCTAATAGCTCTAGTAGTTCAGTCTCATCTACCTCATCTGCCTTATCCTTAGCGGCCTTGCCGCGGGCCTTAAAAACAGCTCCTAATTTATCCTTAATATCCTCCACCTAGCTACTTGGCCAAGCCTCCTTAATATCCTTAGTCAGCGCCATTACCTGCTGCGTAGCTGCTGAAGCCACTAAAGCCTCTAGAGGCTGTATAACTACTACCAACAAGCTATTGTGTATATACTGCGTCGCTTAGAAGGATTGTGAATAGGACTCCCAAGCTTAAGGTGCTTTTAGAGGCTTTAGAGGCCTTAGAGGCTTCAGGGCCAAAAACACACGATGTTTTTTAGGCGGCATAAGAACAATATTTATTAACAATTTAATAATTAAATAGACGGCGACAAAGCTGAAGCTTTTTAATCAAACTACACTAGATATTATAGGCTTCCTAGCCATATTACTGCTGTTCACCGCAATATCTAAGCGTCAATAAGGCGCCAGCACCCTTGCTACCAAGCAATCGCACTGACCAGAGGCTTCAACACCAAGCTCTATATAGTATAGAGCCTCTAGATTAGCTTATAAGGCGTGCATATACAAAAAGTCCTTAAATTCTTGCCACACAAAGGGATAGTAGAGCCTCTAACTCAGTCTACCAATCTATAATAATTCTAGCTTAAAGCTAGACTCCATAATTAATTTCCCTAGCTACCAAAGCTTTACTAGAGGCTCTGCACGGGGCTCTATATAGGCTCCGCATGGAGCTCTGCCAGAGGCTCTCTACGAAGCTCCCTTAAAGCTCTGCACGAAGCTCTGCCAAGACTCCGCATTAAGCTCTACCAAAGCTCTGCGTAGAGCTTTACCAAAGGCTCTGCTAGAAGCTCTACCAAAGGCTCTGCCAGAAGCTCTACCAAAGGCTCTGCCAGAAGTTCTACTAAAGCTCTACATAGAGTCCTACTAGTTACTTTTCGGTCTTAAAGAAGCTTCAAGCCAATTTTACCAGTAATTACGTACCTTTAGAAACCTGGCGCTAGGTTCTATCGTAACCGTCCATCGAGGGGCTAAACGCGTATTTTTTTCCCGGAAAATCCGTAAAATATGGCACATTATCTCGTACGCCTAACCCCGTGCCCTATTTTATGTTAAGGCGTATTAGGTATTTCTAGGCACCAACTAAGCCGTATATAGAATTTTGCTAACTTTTCCGAGAAAGGGGCTTATCTTTGGTGGCAACGTTGAGATTTGGCCTAAGCGCGCGTGGCCTAGGCAGTCTAAGCCCGCTTAGACGTCGGACTGTTACTTTTCCAATTTAAAGATTCACTTCTTATTTAGCCTAAGAGGGGCTTTATAAAATAATTACTCTAGGTATATAAACCTAACCAAGATAAACTAACTCTATGAAAATTAAAAATTAAAGAATACCGTGGCCTTGTTTATATTAAAGGCCTATATAAATTAGAGTATAATCTTAGGGAGTATAGAACGGTTATTATATTTATAAGCGGCTTTGGGATTGCTAGTTACGTTCCATATATTAAGGATCTTATACAAAGATACCGCCCATTTAAGATAAAAATAAGAGATATTATGCTCGTTTGGTGTTTAGAAAAAGGTAGTAAAAAATAGTCCCATTATAAGAAATCTGCTAATTAAAATAACCAGCTAAGTTAGAGTTGATTAGAGATCTAATTAACCTATTACTTAAGGATAATAATAAGGATAATATAAAAAACGAAAGGAAGTAGGGTTTTAGTTATAAAGTAAATAATCCCAGTTAAAGGCCTAAAGGGTTAGGTAAAAAGTAAGCTCTTTTTTTCGTTAGGGTAAATATTAGGCTAATAATAGTTACAGAATATTAATATTTATACTTATAAAGACGGCCAAACGCCGTTATAGGTGCGCTAGGGGAGGAGATAGGTAAAAATTAAGGGGCAGCTAAATATACCGGAAATTATTTATACTCTTCTAAAGTCGCGGACGGGCAGGATCGCAATCTTTAGTAAGTTTAAATTATTACACAAATCTCCATGCTAACCTTAGATCTATAGTAAGTGCGAATAAGAGCATGTGCGCTACTATATACAATACTATATCCTTAAAAATGCATAATAATGTGCAACTAATAGAGTTAGACTTCTAGCCAAATAAGGTAAATAAGCTAAGTAATATAGAATATAAGTATTACGGACGCTTTAAGTACAATGTTACGACTACTTAAGGAAGAGTCGTAGGAAGCTAGTTGGCTGATATAGGTACGGTTTAGGATGGATCTAGTGGAACCATGTGACAAGGAATGGTAAGCGAGTCACATAATATTATACACAGTGTACGAAGTATACGCAGTGTACGCCCGCGTATAATACGTATAACACGTACCTCACGTATAAAAGAGGATTTCTTAGGAGTATGGTTGTGTATTTAAAGGACCTCAGTCCCTACTATAGATAGTTCTCTCCTTGTAGTAAATCTTAGAATATAATTAGAGTTAATCTATTAGGCAACCACTCCACTAGTTGTTATTACGTTATTAATTTATTCTTACTATATACCCAGCCCAATAATAGGACCCACCGTAGTTCCTACTATAAGGTTCCGTTATATATTTACTACTAAGGTTACGGTATTAAATAAGATCGAATAATATGCTACCTAAAGCACTAGTTATAACGGCGTTAATAATAGCTACAACCTTAGAACCAGGAGACACTAGTATAGCAGATACGGATTCTCAAGTAGTTACATAAGGTTAGTTATAGGAAATAGTTAATTACTTATAAAATAATAATAGGATACTTAAAGAACGCATTAATGGAATTAGAGTAGCGAAAATTAAACTACCTTTAATTAAACGGTTCTTAGGAGAGAAGTTAAAGCTTAAGGGGTTTCTTATACAGATGCACTTTAAGGTAATACAGGAAGGAGCGAAGTTAGTAATATTGTTAGATTAAGTAGCCTATGCAGAATTGTTCCTAATAGGGAGGGCACTTAAGTGGTTTAAACCATATCTCACGGAAATATAGGCTAATAGCATAACAACTACTAACTAGGACGTACGGTATATATTTACTAGTTAGAACGGGTTCACGGAATAACTAATATAAATATTTAGAGACCTAGAGGCTATAACCACAGCAGAATAAAAGCTTTAGAACTTAGTATAACGCACTTTAGCAATTAAGTATATAATATAGTTTTAAACACTAGCCACGTAGGTCAAGTGGAATAATAGGGCGCTTATAGCACAGTATAAATAGGGACTTAAGGCTAAAGTCTAGGACGCAATTATTCTAATAGAAGATACGGATACTCTAAAAGAGTTAATAGACCAGTTAATAAAGATTAATAACAGGATCTATTAAAGGGAATAAGCTAAGAGAGGGTAAGACAAAGTTCTACAGTTATATAAGGCGCAGAGTACGCAACAATAAACATAGAGTTAAAAACTATGGAATAGCGCAGAGCTAATGGACCTAAGCAGTACTAAAGAAACCTAAAGATAGGAAAGGAAACTATAGAAACCTAAAGGTTAAGGATCTAGTAATTAAAGGACCTAGGAGCAAAGGCTAAACTAGGGATCTTAGTAGCAAAAGACGTTTAAGCGGACTCTATAGCAAGAAAAATGGTTTAAAGACAGGGCTTACATAAATTATAGAAAATAAGGTTATTTTGCTAGAGACTATAGAGGTGGTTAAAGTAACTACGTAGTAAAGGGAACTAGGCCAGTAGACGGCACATACATACAAAGGGATAATAGTACACTACAAGAAACAAAAGAATGTTTAATTAACAGTTTTGCGTATTGTTACAATAACACATGCCGAATTTATGAGGACGCTAAGTACGGCGCAAGCTATTAGCTATAAGAGCTATTATTATCTAAATTTAGAGGAACCAACAAACCAGCTTATAAATTGGACATTAAAGATAATAAATTTAATATAGGCGAAGCATTTACCAATAATAAGGCAATAAAGGCAGCTTACTAGGAGTATATAGACCTTAGAGAAGTTGAAATAGAAGTAGAAACTAAGACCATCATAAAACAGGGTTTAGTAATAGATATTATAACACCATTAGATACAATTTCTATCGCTTTATAAGATAATAGAAGCAACGTTTAGAAGAAACTAAGTAAGCAGATAACTACTAGTGCTAGCTTATTACTTAATAAAGGCAAAAGGTTATAGGCTTAAGATTCTTAAGAAGAGATATAAAAAGCTTAAGATTCTTAAAATAAGATAAGACATACCTAAGGACCCACAACAGACGAAAACCAATAGAAAAGAGTAGTGACTTAGTTTAGTAATAAATGAATAAGTATAGGACGCAAGTTTAAGAACTACGAGTTTAGAGAACGAATAAGAACGTCAGCAATTCTAGGTAAATACAGTATTCAGCCTAAAGATTAAACAGTTAATACTAAGATTAAAAAGTAAGACGACTATAAAGATCTAGCTATAAGACGCAGAAAACAAGAAACTATAGATAAGTTTAGGACAAGAATTACCGCATAGCAAGAGCAAAAGCTAGATAAAAGGTTAGCTATACTAGGTTGTATAAGGGACAGAGCACCCGTATAAAGAGTTACTAATAGGCCAAGTATAGGGACACTTAGGGCAAAGTGGTTAGACAAACTAGAATAAGAAGAGGATTTAGATATTCTAACTAGGTTTAAAAAAAGACATACTAAAGGATATTATAATATAGCGATAACAAGGTACTTTCTAATAGATAAACCATATATACTAAACTAGTTGTACGGAAAGTGGTATAGGCAACGACATAATAATAAATGGGAAGACTTTTATATATAGCTAGATAAAAAAGTTGTTTAAGATAACCTATTACGGAAAAACGCATAAGTTATATTAAAGGAGCGTTAATTATAATGTTAAGGAACCTAGAAGAAGGATCTAGGGACTAGAAAAGCGAATAATAAATCTTAATACCCACAGCAGAAATACCAGTAGTTAGGTTAACTAGGTATAGGTTTAAACTTAAGGATAAAGATAAACTAAGAGTTAACCCAAAACATATAGCATATTATACACTATTGTGGATAGCTTGTGTGGATAATATATATAACATGCATAGAGCACTAAAAGACAAGAACTGGAAGTACCTAGTAAGAATATATTAGGCACTAGAGGAAAAGCGGTTTAGAAATACTAAGTATATATATAGATGGCACCTAGTAGAAGTACAAGGTTAAGAAAACTTAATACTTTAACTAGAAAGATTCCTTACGGAAGAATGCCTAGATAGATAATAGTAGTAGAAGTGCCCAGAGAACACTTATCTATAGTATATAGAGGAAAAGAAACAAACTAAGTATTAGCTAAGGTTAGACTAAGTATAGGCAGGATCTAGCAGCCAATAGTTAGGAAAAGGGGAGGCATATAAAACTAAAGGGAACTAGTGTTAGAGCCTTAGACCCTTAAAGGAATTTAAGGGCAATACCTAAATTTATAAGCTAAGTAGCAAGATCAGCAGTTTAAAGTATTAGTAGATAGTAGAGTAACTAGGAACCATATATCACTAAAAGCAGTAGAAAGGATAGGGTTACTATATAGATAAAAGGAATACCCATATCTACTTATAATAATTTTAGGAGATTAGATAGCCTATAAAGGAGGCATTATTAATCTTAAAATAGGACCTATTTAGTTAACTATTAAAGGAAGACCAGTTAGAATATCTTTTAATATCCTACCGTTGGGATAGGACGAGGCGATACTAGGAATACCTTAATTACAGGAGTATAATCTAAAGATTAATTAGGTTATAGGTTAGGTTAATATTAAGGATACTTAATAGTATAAAGTGCAACAGTAAACCAAGTTAGTATAGTACTAAGTTGGAGTAATATATGAAGAAACTAAGCAAGGCTTAAGTTATATACTAAAGAAATACCATAAGTATGGTAAAAAGTTATAGTTACTAAAAAGTAAAAAGCTGTTAAAGCATGCAGTATAGGACCATAAAATAGAATTAGAAGAGGGAATAAGTCTAAAGTTCTTTCTAATCTATAAGCTTACTAAAACGGAGTTAGTAGCGCTTAAGGAGTTTATCTAGAAGAACTTACGCAAGGGATATATTAGACTATTATAGTTATTAGCAGGATATTCAGTACTGTTTATCCCAAAGAAAAACAGAAAACTTAGGATGTGTATAGACTATAGACAGTTAAACAGTATTACTAGGAAGGATAGGTATCCTTTACCCTTAATTAGCGAAATCCAAGATAGAATAGGCAACGTAAAGATCTTTATAAAGATAGATCTGAGATGGGCGTACCATTAAATTAGAATTAAGGAAGGCAATAAATAAAAGGTAGCCTTTAGGTTAAAGGAAGGACTATATAAACCATTAGTTATACAATTTAGGCTTATAAACGCACTAGTAACGTTCTAGAAGCGAATTAATAGTATATTAGAAGAACACCTAGATGAGTTTATTATAGCATACCTTAACGATATTATTATCTACTTAGAGAATAAGAAAGAACATAGAGAATACATTAAATGGGTCTTAAAGAGACTATAGGAAGAATAAATGCTAGTAGTAATTAAAAAATGCGAGTTCTTTATAAAAAAAACCAATTTTATAGGATTTATTATTAAACTAGGAAAGATCAGCATAAACCTAAAAAAAGTTAAAGCTATAGTAAGTTGGTAAGAACCAGAGAACGTTACACAGTTAAGGTTATTTTTAGGGTTTTATAACTACTACAGGAGGTTTATAGCATAATAGTTAAAAAGCATTAAGCTATTTATAAAACTAACAAAGAAAGAGAAACCGTGGGTTTAGGGTAGTAAATAAAAGGAGCTGTTTTAGGAACTTAAAGAGTTGTTTACCTAAGAGCCAGTTCTTAAGATCTATTAACTAAAGTTAAAAACGGTTATTAAGACAAATATATTAAACTTTGTACTAAGAGTATATTTGCTACAGAAGTACTAGAACGCATAGCATCTAGTAGCGTACTATAGTTAGAAAATAACACTACTAGAGTTAAACTATAACATCTATAACAAGGAGTTGTTAGGTATAGTTACAGTACTTAAGGAATAGAGAGCATTCTTATAAGGCATAAAGAAACCATTTATGGTTAAAATAGACTATAAGAACCTTATAGGATTCCTAATAATAAAGGAACTTAACTAAAGATAGGTTAGATGGGCGGAAATGCTTATAGAATACTATTTTAAAATTTAGTATACTAAGGGTATAGACAATACACGAGCAGACGCTCTAAGTAGAAAGGCTAAACTATAAAGTAACAAAAAGCTATTAGGAGCTTTGTTGTAAAGGGATTAAGATAGATTAATTAGGTATAATTATCTAAAGATTATAGTAACTAAGGAAAGTCAGATCCATAAATTACTAGAGAGTAATTAGATATAGAAGATCTAAGAAATATAGGTAGAGGATCTAGACTTAAAGCAATATAAAAATAGAGAAGTAACGTATATACCTAAGTCTATTACAAAAGAATTTATTAAGGAATTCTATAAGGGAATAACACAAGAATATAACAGGTCTATAGGACTAGTGTTAAGGCTTTAAAAGGAGTATATTATTTAAGGAATCTAGGGACTAGCAAGACAAGTTATAAAGGAATATTTAGATTACTAAAGGAATAAACCGATAAGGTATAAGCCGTATGGAGGGCTATAACCTGTTAAGATACCAGGAAGACTATAGGAAGTTATATTATAGGACTTTATTATTAAGTTACTAAAGTTAAGAGATCCTATTATAGGATAAGATTATAATGTGATTTTAGTAATAGTAGATAAGCTAATAAAGTAGGGATACTTTATAGCATGTATTAAAGAGATATTAGTAGAAGATGTTGCTAGAATCTATATAAAGGAAGTATTTATAAGATATAGAGTACCAGGCAAGATCATATTAGATAGAGATCCAAGATTTATAGTAGTATTTTAGGAAGTGTTTCTGGCAAAATAAGGGGTTTGCGCAGTAATATCTATAGCATATTATCCGCAGATGGACGGATAAATGGAAAGACTAAACTAGACACTAGAATAGTATTTAAGGCATTATATTAATTACGTATAGAATAATTGGGTATTGTTATTACCAGTTATATAGTTTGTATACAATACAACACTACAAGAAGGAATAGGGATATTACCATTTAAGGCGAATTACGGATATGAACTAAGAATATTGTTATCGCTATATTAAGCAAAAAAGACAAGTAGCACAGCTAAATAAAGAATAGAGATATTAATAAATCTTTATACAGACTTTACGGAAACAGCTAAGCTAGTATGGTAAAGGATAAAAAGGTACTATAATGCTAAGAGATCTAAGGGACCAGATCTTAAGAAGGGAGATAAAGTATAGCTACTATATAAAAATTTTAAGAGTTAACAACTAAGCAAGAAATTGGACTATATTAGACTAGGACCTTTTAAAATTGCGTAAAGAATTTTATTAGTTATATATAAGTTAAACCTACTAGCCAAAATAAAGATCTACCCTGTACAATATATCGCAATGCTAAAACTAGTATATAGAGGTATTAAGCCACTAGTTTATAAGGCAGATATATATAGAGGGTAAGAAGAAGATAAATAGCAAGTTTTAAAGATTATTAGTTACAAGAACGTAGATAACGAAACGTAGTATAAAGTAAAGTAGATAGGCTATAGTAAGACTACCTAGAAACTACTAAGCAACCTAGAAAATGCTATAGGAAAGGTACAGGAGTATTAAAAGAAAAAGGGTTAGGTAGTATTAATAAGGAAGGATCGCCAAAGAATAAGTCACCTAAGGGGGACCTAAGAGGAGCACCTACTAAGCTACTTAGAGTTGTTTCCCTTTTAGTTAAAAGAGAGACTAATCTTTTATTACTAAGTTCCTGCAAACCTTATTAAACAAGTTTCTACTCCTTAAAACGAAACTTCTTATAAACCTTCTTAAGACGGGTTAACCAAGCGAACGCAACCTACTAAGACTTAAAAGAGTAATGTTAAGCCTTAAGGGCCCAAGCGGTCTCTTTAGCAGAACGGTAGAGTTTGGCGCATATGGCGGCCAACTTAGACTTAAGCTTTATAGCGGCAGATTAAACATAAGACCCTATAATAAGTTACTTAGGGAACTTAAAGACTGTTAAGAGTTATAGGACGCGCATACTTAGTATTAAAAATAGAGCAAATATCGCAGAACAATTAAATATTTGCTTTAGTGCACTCCAAGTAAGACAAGGGTTGTTAAGATAAGGGACTTACTATTATAATATATACTAACCCCGCTTTCGCACAACAAGAATATAGAGATGATATTATCTTACTAAGCAATAGTATGGCAGCCATAGTACGAGCACAATGTTACGCTTGTAAAGAAGAAGAGGCTTTAGGTATAATAAGTAAGGATATTAACCAAATTAATTAAACAGATATTACACCTCTAGTAGACAACTTAGAGATGTTAGAAATCTTCAAGAACAAAGATAAAAAGGAGGGAGATAGTATTACGGACGCTTTAAGTATAATATTATAACTACTTAGGGAAGAGTTGTAGGAAGCTAGTTAGCTAATATAGGCATAGTCTAGGATAGATCTGGTGGAACTATATAATAAGGAATAGTAAGCGAGTTATATAATGTTATATGCAGTATATAAAGTGTACGTAGTGTACGCCTATATATAATATGTATAACACGTACCTTATGTACAAGAGAGGATTTCTTAGGAGTATAGTTGTGTATTTAAAGGACCTTAGTCCCTACTATAGATAGTTCTCTCCTTATAGTAAATCTTAGAATACAATTAGAGTTAATCTATTAGGCAACCACTCTACCAGTTATTATTATGTTGTTAATTTGTTCTTACCTATATACCCAGCCCAATAATAGGACCTACCGTAGTTCCTACTACAAGGTTCCGTTACAGTAAGCCTAGCGGTCTAGAATTTAAATATTATAGGATTGCGTAAGAGCTATTCCGGAATAAAATTTATCTATTAGCGGCGGTATACCTATGTTATAAAGACTAGTATATAGTTACTTGCTAAACTAAATTCTTTATATTATCCCTTATGGTATATACTTTTTAAAAATGTCCCCTAATCCCTAAAATGCTAGCTAAGCTTCTTTAATAAGACCTTATTTCTAAATAAACTTATTAACTACTTTATAAAGACTATTAACTAAACCCTTAGAAGTTTCCAACGTATTAACTGTAGAAAGGCGCTAGCTAACTAACTTATCCACGCTAAGATTAACTGCGCTAAAAAAAATACTCAATTTGCAATTCCTGCGCTATTTACTTTACTATATCTTAAAACTGCTAGGCAAAACCAATACAATCTTAGTAGAATTTAATCTCTAATTGTAAATAGCCGTTCTCCTTAGTAAGCTCCTTAAGGTAATAACTTAAATCCAACTTTAGGGCGCTTTTAGCTAACTATAACCGTTGGTTTTAAGCCCTTAATACAATTATACTTCCATTTCTACCTCTAACTCTATAATTAATAGTATTAACCTTAATTGATTTTATAGGTATGTGTATTACCTATTACTAATATCTCCTAGTTATTTGCAAGAGAGGTATAGCGTAATAAAGTTAAATTAGATAAGGCGAGTACGATAATATTAGTATTAAATACCTTGTAAACTTTGGGCATTATCTTAACTAGTAAAATTATTGCTGGCTAGTATTAACAGTTATATTAGGCAGGAAATTAAGGTGGCCTTTTTTGCATATAGCCTAAATAAGTTAAAGCGACACAGTTAGCTAATAGAATGGATTTGCCCTAACTAGTTACCCTTTTCCCTACTTATACCGGTAATCTTAAAACGCTAAAAGGCGGTATTTTTAAGTAAATAAGAGATTATAAAGATATAGCTAGGCGGAGCTGTAAGCGCAGACTAAAAAGCCAAAAGGCTCCTATATTATTTAAGTTGTCATCTTTTATAGTTAAGCTATCTCCGCCAAAACTAGAAGATCCTAATAGGTACTATTTAGGAATTTATAAGTAAGAGAGGATATAGATTATATAAGAAGTTATATTACCGTACTAAGTAGTTAGAATAAAGCGAAGCTATAATAGAGAAGTATTTTAGACAAACCACAAAAACCTTCTTGATATGATTAATTCTTTTTACTATAATAGATTGCTATTTACTGTCTTTAATTGCCTAGAGATCACTCTAGCCTAAGTATTTAGTTACCCTATAAAACCTAGGGAGTCTAAGATTACTATAATTATTAAAAAGATAAGCTATTACCTAGCCTAATGGTTTTATACTAAGAAAGTATAGGTACTATAGGCAGTTCTCTATTTAGAAAAAGCAGGGTTCCTTATACTAAATTTCAATATTAAAACTATCTTTATTTTTAAGCATAATAGATTTATAAAACTTAGTATACTTATATTCTTAAGTAAACTTATAATTAAATGCTAAATATAATTAGTAATAAATAAGAATATTATCTATATAAGTAAGGCCTCTAATATAAGCGCTTTAGAAGAGTTATTAGTTAGTATAATAGAACCCTATAATATCTGCAAGAAGCCCTTTTAGCTACTTTACTTTTTTAAGTGGACCTATAAGGCCCAGATCTTCCTTTAAAACACTTTATATATTTTATATAATAATCTATAAGACATATATTTATCTAAGCAACCTTTAACCTCCACTAACCCTATTAGGCGAAGTTCTTATTATATTTACCAAATCCAAAGACTTTAGCTTAGTATGCTATTATAGCAAAGCAGTCGGCAAAATTAAGCTTATAGGAATTTAGTAATAGATTAGAAGAAATTAAGAAGTCTTAGCATAATAAAAATATATAGTAATTCCGAGTTTATAGGTTTTACGCTATAAAGATTCCTTGTTTAATCTATAAGTCTGTTTTTTTGCCTCTTTCTTCTACCTTGTCCGCTGTATTAATCTTAATTATTTTCGCCAAATTGGCTATTTCTTGTTGCGCGTCTTCAAGCTATCCAGTTAACTCTTTTACTTCCCTCTATAAGCCCAGCTTTGCGTTAATAATTATATTTATCTGGGTTTATAGGCACAACTTAGGATTTATAGAGTAAACAACCTCTTGGAGGATTGCGACCTTTTAATCTATAATTACTTTCTCTATTAGAAGGTCAAATATTATCAGTGCCGTATTTAATCCTCCTTTGGGCTTCTTATCCTAGAGTTAAGCAATTTTAACTTATAAGCAGTCCGCGATATTGCCACTCTTTTCCACGGCTTTATAGGCGCAGTCTATAACCCTCTTGGCATTATCTCGTTCAGCTTCAGCCTTTTTTAGCCTTATTTCTAATTCTTCGCATTTTAATTTTATTAAGTATATAGTTTCTTTATATTAAGCCCGTTCTATCTCTAGCTTATTTTAAATTACTCTTAAAGCAACCTAAATACTTTTAAGGTTATATTTAGCTTTCTTAAGGTCACTCTTAGTTTAGTAGAGACATTCTTTAGTTAAACAGTAGTGTTCTTTAGCGTGCCTAATATGGTTATAACACTCTATAGACCAATTCTAGTAAGTTATTAGATACGGGCCCAATGTCTATAAGGTAGATAATTAATAAATATTTAAGTATAGCGACCTAGATCCTTACAGTCTGGGCCTAGGCTGGCTAGTATGTCTATATATAATAAACTTAAAAAGCCATTAGAGAGTGGTCCGAATTTAGGTCTCCTTTTAAAAAGTGGGATTTTATATGCATTTACGCTGGCATATTTATGCCTATAGCAAGTCTCACTTATTAAGGGTTAGCATTTTTATTTAACTAATTAACTGCCCTCTATAAAATGCTATATTTTATTTTTAAAACGTCTAAAAATATTCGCAGAAAAGTTCTTCTATTTACCACAACTGTAAATCTCCGCTAGTATAACCATCTCTATAAATTAACCCATAGTAGCATTTCTTATAACCGCATAGCAGATATAGGAATATATCCTCCATAATCTATAATCTAGAGTTAGCTTATTAATAGAGATAGTATTATTTATAACCTATACTAGATATAGAGAATCCGGTAGTAGGAGAGAATGGATATATTTAATTAAGCTAAATTAAATTATTCGCCATCTCTAATTAAGCCAGTTCGCCGCTAATTAGGGCATTGTATTAAAAATTATATGTAGCATTATCTCGCGTAGGTTTTGTATTATTTCTTACCTTTTTCTTCTTTACGTTTCGCTTTTTCTTCTTATTTATCTGCTTCTACTTACCGCTTAGGCCGTCCTTACTTCTTTCCCTACCGGGTTCTACCTTACTATTATACTTCTCTATAATAATTGTCCATAACAGATTCTTATTCTTAAATTTAAGGCGTTTAAGTAGTTGCAATTTATCTGGGCGGTAAGGCAAACGTTGGTTTTAAAATTCCTCTATAATATAATAAATGTTAGCATGTAAAACAACACCTAAAAGTACTATAAAATAGAAAACGCCTATTTCTTTGCTTATAGGACGTTTTCATTACATCGTTATTTTAAGTATTATTATTACTATATAGACAATAGTATAGTAACTCCACCCATGACCAGCTATTGACATTTTTTAATACTTACCCCGCTTCTTCGGCCGCATTCTATAGCATTCTACTAATATTTGCCAAAGCTAGTAGCGGTATCTAAAACTAACCAAAAATCTTTAGTTGCTAATTACATTGACCCATAATACGAGGGAGGCTATAGATGCATTTTTTCGCGCTTAAAGCATTTCTAGCAAGTATAAAATTAACTAACAAGTTTACTATTTTCTTTATTAGTAATATGGAAACCCTAAATTATAATGAGCTATTCCTTAAGTTAAGTGCCACTAATTTAGTTAACTTTAATTCCATCAAATCTGTTATTGGTTTTAAAATTTTAGACCTACTAACTCTTCCAGAGCTTTTAGAATTTAACTTAAATTAAAATTGGACCCAAAACCTCGATGCTTTTGCCAATTAGCTATTTAGTAAGCTTAAATTAGAACCCATAATAGGATTAGGGCTTAAGAATAGTTCTACTAACCCTGCCCCTGCACCTATATAGTTAAAAAGTTATAAATTAGGAGGTTGTGCATTAGTGGTATCTCCCTATATTATAAAGGAGCTATATAACCTATAGGAGTAAATATAAGACCTTAGACTTATAATATAGAATAAGCTTAACGCTATAAAAAGGAGTGTAATAGGGGCATAGCGTTATATTAATAATCTTATCCTATGGACTACTAAGGTGTATTAAATATTAATAGACTTTATGTTAGGGGTATTAACAGGCTAAGAGAAGGGTGGCGATTGGAAAAGGTTTGCGTTATTAAATAGTAGGGGACATTACAAGCATATAAAGGATTGTAGCTGCTAGAATTACAACTTTATTTAAAAATTACTTTAAACCATTACTTCTTATTATGCCTAGTGTTAAATAGAACCCCAAATATATAGCTATTATACTATTCTTTACCTCCCAAAATTAATTTTACGTTAAATACCATAACTATTTAAAACGCATAACAGGATTAAAGCGTTTAGTATATGCGATTTAAAATAAACTATAAGAGATTCGCGATAATTATAAACTTTATAGAATATGGAGACGAAATGGCAGGTTAGAGAAGTAGATTAGTGGATTAGTGATTATAAAGTATTACGAGCTAAAGTATCACCAAAAGAGCTAAAGGAGTGGGGGGGGAATAACTTAAGGAAATTGTTTAAAGAGCTAGCGAGTGGGAAAGCATCTAAACGTTAAATAATTTTACCAGATAATAAGCTTATAAGCGCCCCAGTATTAAAAGCTGGGGTTAGGGCTTTGCTAATTATAAAAGGCGTATACATAAGCGGGCAAATAGATAACCGCCTATTGGGCTTCCTTATAGGATTATCGGAATATTAACTTCCGCACTATATTTTATAAAGGTACATTTTCCATTAGGTAGCGTAAGCCTAAACCAATAATAAAGGATACCTATTTACCAAAACTTGTAACAGTGCAGTGTGGGTAAATTGAATGAGCAACTTGATTCTAAATCTATGGAAATCAGGTGGTATATATACATAAAAGGTGTAGACAATAAGGGGTAATAGATTGAGTTATTTGACCGAGTCAGTGACCGAGTCGGTGAGCGAGTCAATATGCAGGCGAGTCAGATTGGCATTCTGGCGGTGTATGGGTAGTCGGTTACAAAACTAGCACCCTATACCGCACTTACTAATCTGCGGTTTTTATAAACCCTACTGTTTATACAAGTCGTATATCTAAAGTTAGTATTTTAACTAGATGCGCCAGGATGCTATATATATGGCGTTAACTATTTATATCTTTTAAGCATTCTATACGTGCCAGAGAACTAGTAAAGTTGGTTATATATACTCAGTCCATAAATAAAAACTATAGTCGTATCCTAACCTACAGTCTATTATATTTAGAAAAGGAATTATAATGTCCCTGCTTATTCTTATGCTATATTTTACAAAGTGTAGCGCATTTACACTTTATAAGTTTTCTTTAAAATATTGGCAACATATAAACTAACTAAAGATTTATAGCGTGGGTGAATAGTACTATCGCATTACATAATCCAAGTTTAGGATTATTAGCTAGCACGAACCTATCTACTATAGCGATATTTAACGCGACTTTAACCTTATAGAGGACGAATTGCCTATCTTTAAATATATCTACTAGGGCTTTTTATAGCTCCAAAATAAATTAGACCACTCTCTCCGCTAAAAGAAGCATCCTATAATCCCTAGGCACACTACTATTTACTATAATACCTACAAACTCCATGACGTTCTCCATCCTATCTTCGTCGCTATACTTTACCTCTTCCGTAATTTCCTTATTCTTTATAAATATAAAGGCTTAGTTAAAAGAACAGAATCTATTGGTAGCCAGTAAACAAGAATTCCAAGACAAGGACTAGAAGAAGGTCGAGGAAAGGATACGTCTATATACGTAGCGCCAAGGCTCGGCTCGGCTAAGCCCCTGACTAAGGTCTATAATAGTGCCGTAATAATAAATATATCTACTGTATAATCTCCCTCCGGTACCTTTTTACTCCCTATACTCCCTACACCTCTTACACTATTATTAACACCGTCGCTATTTTTACCATCGCCATCGACCTTACTAAATTTAGTATAGTTATTTATAACGAGCACCGTAACGCGTTAGATAACACCCCTAACCCTAGTATTTATTATATCCTTAAATATAGTACCTAAATTGTCTAGTACCCTAAGATTAACTTTACCTAGCGCCTAAAATAGTACTACCGGTATTTTTTCCATAGTAGCTTTAAATTCTAGTATCTCTTCCTATCTACGGTCTTTGTCCAGTTATATCCCTATTAAGTCCCTTATATTCACTAGACCCGCGCGCATATTAGCTTTAATTCCGTCTATAATAACTATAAGCATAAATTTTACCAATGCCACTACCTTATTATTACCAATAATTACTACTATTATAGCGATATCTGCTATAGGAGTGCTTCTGGTCCTAATTACAATATTTTACTTTAGAAAACATATCCTATAAAATTATGCCCGCCACTTCTAAGGAACTTTACTAGTAAACAGTCCGCCCTATACGCCAAATCCAGCACTATTTAAAAATCTTACATTATAGGCCGCACCTCCACTAATAAATGTTTTACCATCTATATTAGAGAGATTAATTATAACATTAAACTAGGTAACTTATCCTATAATTGCTATGGAAGCGTAGGTTATTAGTGGTCAGAGTACACATATATTAGACTATATAGCGGTTTAACAATCTCCCACTTTAATTAATTACGCAGATACTTAAAGGCCAGCTGCTAATAATAAATCTCTATATACTATAAGCAATAGCAAAATAGCGTCAGGCTTAGCGATAGAGAAGTTATAGGGCGTAAGCTTTATGGAAGAGGAATAGCAGTAATAGGCTTAGTTAATGCTTAATATATATAACAATCAAGATCTAAGGGGGCATAATGGATAGAATCGGTCCATTATTTGGTCTTAATTCGTATAAGAAGGTTTTCCATAAATTATTAAGATATTTTCTAACTATAAAACTAAACATTTTTCCTTACTAAGTTTCGTAGATGATATTTACTATATGTTACGGCACTGGCAAATTGCCGTCAGATTGCCGCAAACTGCCGTCACATAATGGCAAGTTGCGGCAAGTTGCCATCACGTGACCAGAAGATTGTATATAACTTTAAGCGGTGCTTCCGTTCTTCTTATTTCCTTTCTTTAGCTTTAGATCCTCGTCTATAGACAATCCAATTATATAGGCTTGCGCAACCCTCTTGCCGTACTTATGCCTTAATTAACTAAGTCGCTAATATTATCCAAAGCTTGTTACTACTCTTCTTTTCTAAAAAGGAACTTAAATATATCTATAAGGCTATAAATAGGACAAGGATATAGAACAGGACCCTAAGGACATTACTAGGACTATAAGGATAGGATAGACCCCCAAGAACTAAAAGAATATAAATAAAACGCGAAACCTAAGAATAGGATACACATGGACTAGAACCCCTAGGAAATAAACAAACACTGGAAATTACCTAATACCCCTACCACCATGCTAAGAAATATAGCAGCTAGTAAAACCGCTATAGGACCCACAAATACCTCTAATAGTAAAATAGTTACCGTCCTAACCCCCTAAGAAGAGCTCGCAGCAGCTAATACCAAAATTAAACAGCTTTAAGAGCTGCTTAAAACCAGAGACACCCCTATACCTAGTAAGGAGTTATTAGACACCTAGAGACTTACTATAGTCCTTAAGGCCCTAGCCTAATATATAGCATTAGCATTATCGCGGTCTATAAAGGTTATGAACCCCCTACTACTTACAGACGGAACTAACCCTATATTTAATAATTAGAAGCTTTAACTATAAGATAAGCTTAAAGTTAATACGGACCACTTCCCTACTACCCAAGCTAAAATGGCCTATGTCTTTGGCCGCACTGGTGGGGACGTATAGACGCATCTACGTCCGTAATATGCCTAGGACTTAACAAACCACTTCCTCTCTAGAGAAGAGATAATTAATTACCTATCTTCTATTTATAAGGACCCCTTTAAGATATAAAACGCCCGCCTTAACTATAAGCCCTTAATATGAAAATAATAGAGACCTTCTTAGTCTTCTAGACCCGCTTTCTATACCTAGCCGGACAGGCTCAAATCCCCTAAAAAGATTTAATACTAGACCTCTTTAACAAGCCTATCCTAGACCTATAGCGCGCCGTAATACTAGTTTATACTACTATATAGACGCTAAAGGAACTTATAGACTAGTGCCTAGCTATTAACTAGGGCCTCTACTAAATTAAGGCACATGCCAAGCGGTATAAGACTAGAAGCTCTGCTAACTAGAATAAAAATATTATAAGAATAGGCCACAGCGCCCTAGTAAGATCTGCAACCCCTATAGCACCGACCGTACTGCCTACTATTAACCTAGCGGCTAGCTATATAGCTAGCCCCGCTATAGATCTAGCAAATACTTAACCTATATATAGTAACCCCTATAGATAGGCCCTTAGCAATTAAGGAGCCTGCTTCTTATATAGCTAGAAAAACCACTTTATAAAAGACTGCCTAATAGCGGCAAAGATAAATAAGGTTCTATTAATTTAGGAGGATGGTATAGAGTTAGAAAAAGAGAAACCCTAGAGCAAGACTCCTCTCTAGGGTTAAAAGGAATTAGTATATTACATATTAATCTAGGTCGGCTAGTTAGTAGAAGGGGCTGCGCTGTCCCTTATACTTTATTCCGCAATAAATATTAAGTTTTAACTTCTGCTTTAGCTAACTCTAGAGCAAATGCCTTTGCCTTAATAGATATATAGTGTACTATAAAGCTAGCTAACTTTTTAAATACACCCCTTAAGGAACTGCCTAAACCAATTCCTATTTATGGGTATAATAGACAGATAGGACCACCCATTATAACTATCTTGCGGATTTACCTCTATATAAACAGACGAAGGCAGTATAACGTCCCCTTTCTTATTACGGACCTAGGAAGCCACGATATAATCTTAGAAAGAAAATGGTTAGCCTATCTAGGCTTATAGCTTAATGTATGGAGTAGACGGCTTATCTAGCCTAAAACCCTACCCCTAACACCTTCTTTTATAAAGGAAATCAGTATTATAATAGAAAATCTTATATAGCTATAGATAGACACCATTTACTAGGCCAATGCTATATATAGGGACCAGGCCTTTAAGAAAGATATACAGCTTAATTTATAACGGGTCCGTATACTACGCCACCCCTAGACTACTAATATTGCACTACCGGCACTAAAAACCTAGGAAGTTAGTAATAAGCTAGCTGGTTTAGGCCCTATACAGCTATAAAGAATAGCAAGGAATATTAGATGCTGTACTAAATATATAGACTAAAAGGATAACTTACGGAAAATAAAACAGGAGCTAAAGAGGGTTATAAACCCTCTACCGCAAAATATGGTTTATGGAACGTCTATAAAGAAACCTATAAACCTCCCACTAGTTAATATCTACTATATTAGTGCCATAGGGTTTTACCAGAACTTAAAACGGCCTAATACTATTGCCTTTATAACTAGCTTATACAAAATTAACCAGATAATTAAAGATAAGGAAGCCCTAGCCTATAACTAGCTTAGTGGGGAAAGTGAGCTTATAGATAAGAAGCTAGTAGAACAGAAACTACCCCGCCAATACTAGGAATTTAAGGATATATTCTCCAAGGTAGTATCCAATATACTCCCGTCTTACTAACCATACGACCATAAGATTAAGATTAAGCCAGATAAAGAAAATACCCTTAACTATAGCCCCCTTTGCTAGCAATCTACTAATAAGCTATAGACCACTAAGCAGTATATTATTAATAACCTTAATAAGGGCTTTATTAAGCCCAGCTAGGTCCCCTTTACCTTACCTATCCTCTTTATAAAAAATCTAAATAGCGGACTCCGTTTCTGTATTAACTACTATAAACTAAACCATATAACCCGCAAAGACTAATATCTACTACCCTTACTTAAAGAAACACTGGCCTATATAAGTAAGGCTAAGATTTTTATAAAGCTTAATATCCGCTAGGCTTTTCACTAAATTAAAATAGACCCCAGATCTGAGGATCTTACTATATTTTAGACCTGCTATAGATTATATAAATATAAAGTACTACCTTTTAAACTAACCAACGGACCGGCTACGTACCAATAGTATATAAATAACGTACTCTTTAACTACCTTAATAACTTCTATACAGCCTACCTAGATAATATTATAATTTACTCTAAGAATAAACTGGAATATAAGGAATATATCTATAAAGTCCTATAACAGCTCCGCAAAGCTAGTCTCTAGGCTAATATTAGGAAGTTAGAATTTAGTGTTAAGCGCACTAAGTACCTAGAGTTTATTATTAGTATGGACGGAATTAAGGCAGACCTAGAAAAAACGGCCGCAATTAACTAGTGGGTACCCCTATAGATTATAAAGGGGGTATAATTATTTTTAGGTTTCTATAACTTCTACTAACGTTTTATTAAGGACTATAGCAGGATCTCCTGGCCTCTTAATTATTTTACTAGGAAAGACCAGCCCTTTTATTTTAACGCATTATATAGGCAGGCCTTTAATAAGCTTAAAAAACGGCTAGTATTGGCTCCCCTGCTTGCCCATTTTAACCTAGAACGGCCCTTAATGCTAGAAACTAATGCCTTAGACGGCGCGATAGCTGGTGTCTTTTCCTAGAAGCAACTAGATGGAGAATAGCACCCTATTATATACTATTTGAAGACTATAATAGATGCTAAGCTGAACTACTACATCCATAATAAAGAAATGCTGGCTATTATCTCTAGTTTTTAGCACTGGCGCGCATAGCTAGAAGGGACCCCTAAGCCTATTAAGGTGGTTTTGGATTATAAGGCCTTAGAATACTTTATAACAATAAAGGCCCTTATAGCCCGGCAGGTACGCTAGGTAGATATCCTATTTTAGTTCTACTTCCTAATTATGTATAGGCTAGATGTAACCAACTGTATGGATACCCTTATAAGGCGCAAACAAGACCTAAATAACTAGATAGCCGTAAAGATTATATTATGGACCTAGATGCTGCTATAACCAGAGTACCTTAACCCCTAAATATAGGTAGAACTAAATACGGACCCTACAAAGGCTGAGATGTGCCCTATTAACACTACGGAACTTAACCTTATTAATAAGCTACTACAAGCGAATTATACGGCCCCTTCTCTATAGGAGTATTGTAAAAAGGCAAAGGACGTTACTAGCCTATAGTCCCTTAAAAATGGATTACTTAAGTATTAGGAGCGGCTAGTAGTAGTAGAGGAGTAGAACTTATAGACTTAGCTTATTGCTAAAGCACATGCCTAGGTTTCTACGGCCCACCCTAAAAAAAATAAGACCTATAGGATTATTGGCGACCGCTACTACTAGCCCAAAATAGTTATGGATATTAACCATTATATACAGAACTACAACAGCTGCTGTAGATCTATAATCCTACAAAATAAGACCCCAAGACTATTAAAACCACTCCTAATACTAGAGCGCCCCTAGCAGTATATCTTTATAGATTTCTACAAGCTACCTATAAACCATAGCGGATATAATATGGCTATAGTTATAGTTAACCGCTTTAGCAAGCGCCCGTTCTTAATTCCTTATTATAAGAATATTAATACTAAAGAGGCAGCCTAACTGTATATCTACTATATCTACCAAATTTACGGACCACTAGATACTATTGTATTTAATTATAGGCCGCAATTTATATTAGCTTTCTAGAATAAGTTTACCTGGATCTTAGGTATTAAGCTAAAGCTCTCTATAGTATACCACCCCTAGACAGACGGTTAGACGGAGATTGTAAATTAATATTTGGACTAAAGACTTTAGCCCTTTGTTAACTACTTCTAAGATAACTAGGCTAAACTGCTACCCCTAATAGACTATACTTAGGCAACCTTACCCCATAACTCTATAGGGTTTGCACCTATTTAGCTAGAAATAGGCTACTTACCCTATATAAGCTTTGACTGGGAAAGACCAGATGGACCCTAGACTATATATAAAAAACTATCTTATAAGGAAGCCTAGTAGTACGCCAAGCACTTAAAAGAGGCCTAGATAGTAGCCTGTACAAACCTAGAAAAGGCCCAGAAATTAATAGAATAGTAGGCAAATAAGCATAGGCGTAAGCCTGACTTTACCGTAGATAATAAAGTCTGGGTTATAATAAAGAACTAGAGGACAGAGCGGCTTAGCTATAAGCTAAACTATTAGATGGTAGGACTGTACGAAGTTCTTAAGAAAAGAGGCAACTTATATAAAGTAAAGCTCCCGGATTTAATTAAGGTCCACCCTAAATTCTTACTGGATAAGCTATAGAAAGCTATAAACAACCTATTACCTAGACAAAAGAATAAACTACCCCTACTAATTTAAGTTAATAGTAATAATAAATAGGAAATTAAAGAAATACTAGCCTATAAACTTGTATAAGGAACACTAAAGTACCGCATAAGTTAGAAAGGATATAATCTAGACCCTACCTAGTACCCCACATAGAATTTTATAGGTAGCCCCTATAAGTTATAAGAGTTCTATAGCTATTATCCTAACAAACCTAGACCGCCAAAGTACTTAGATAAGTAGATAGAGTGCTAGCATAGCAAAGACAATAAATTACCAGTAGAGTATAAAGATAAGAATGCCCTATGGGGGTAATATAAATATATAAAGCCTAAGGGCAGGCTTTTTTAGAGGGGGGGAGTAATGTTATGGCACTGGCAAATTGCCGTCAGATTGCTGTAAACTGCTGTTATATAATGGCAAGTTGCGGCAAGTTGCCATTACGTGACCAGAAGATTGTATATAACTTTAAGCAGTGCTTCCGTTCTTCTTGTTTCCTTTCTTTAGCTTTGGATCCTCGTTTATAGACAATCCAATTATACAGGCTTGCGCGACCCTCTTGCCGTGCTCGTGCCTCGATTGACCGAGTCGCTAACACTATACTTATATATATTGTCCTATAATTAAGCTTTATTTCCAGCCATACTCATTTACCTTCTAAAATATACATTTTCCACCAATCTATTATATTTAATAGGCTTCTAAGACATAATAAGGCGAATTGCACTTACCAGTAAAGTGCTGTATTTAATACCGGAAGCTATATATACTCTTCCTTTGGGGGATATATCTTAGAGGTCTTACGTCCTATCTTCTATACACTCTTAAAGAGGCTAAGGTCTAGCTATATTCTCGTCCTTCCTTATTAAAGGATGGCTAGTATTAGAAGCTACGTAACTTCCTCACTGCATATTATATATTGGCTCATCTTAGGTATTCTCTTCTATAAATGCCACATTCCTATCCTCTTCTAAAAGTGGTTGTTAGCTATTGTGGCTGTATTATTAACTATTAATAGAACGGAAGGAATAGAATACTCTTTATAAATTAACTTACCTTTTAATAGGCTAAGCTATTAGGATGCGAATTTTATTTTGGAGACGGCCTAGGGACTTATATATCTCACTTATATAGGTTACAATTATTTCTATAGTTAGCTATGCCGCAGAACAAAAGGCTATAGACCTATATTTATATTAAAGGAGTAAAATAGCCCCTTATAATTACTATACGCCGTAAAATATACAGGGGCCTATTAAAATCTACTGCGCAACTATTCTTAGACTACTAAAACTTGACGTATGTTTAATTAATACGCTGTAGGAATTGTAATTAAACTTATAACGCTAGAATAAGACAACACTATTATACACTCTAAATATACCTTGCCTTTTTCCACCTATATAGCTACTAGTAAATCCTAAGTTTAAGAGAAAAGAAGGTATAGAAAAGCAAACGGGATTAAGAAGAAGATATAGTATAGAGCAGCTAATATAACTAGTACAGTAGTAAAGACCCGTCTTTTATTACTAAAAACGTAGGCGAAAATAATAATAACTGTGGCAATTCTAAATATTAGACCAATGATTAAGCTAGGCTTAATGCTGCTAGGAAGTATAAATTTTAATATACGGTCTACTTATTAGAGACCTTAGACTCCTACTAGAAAAATACTAGCTAATTTAAGTAGTAGGTCTTTGTAATCTAGCTCCTTACCAATATAGTAGTACGTTATACTAACGCTAATGGTAAGACTCTGTGTCCCTAGCAATTCTAATATAGGGTTAAACTTAGAAGCTTAACGCTGCACCTTTAAAAAGTGGCTATACTTACTAAGGTAAGAATACCAGTTTAACCAGCGTTAGGTTTGCATAAAATCTTAATATAGTATATAAAGTAGATAATAAAATTGGTTAAAAGAGCGCCTGCTAGAGCCACTTAAAATACTTTAAGATTTATTACTCTACTCCCCTTAAGAAATTTTATATAAAAGTATAGAATTTGTGGTTGTCTAGAAGTATAAAGCTATTAATTTCTTAGAAGGTAGAAGTTTGCGGTATTTAGTCTTAAAAATATAGGAGGCCAAGTGCGCGCGAGGCTAGTGTGGATAAAAATATACTATTAATCTAATTCTTATAGACCTATAACCTATTATAAGTTGGTGCACTCCTAAAATAGGCTATAGTTAGGAGTATATAATTGTCTACAGCATAGTGGAGTATTTAACCCAAGATAAAAGGTGCCTTTTTCTATAATTAATTGCAGTAAAACTTAACTATGACTTCCCTAACCTAACCTCAATTATCTAATACTAGTACTACATTATAATCTCCTTTGAAGAAGAAGATCCGAAATTGCCTATTATGCCTATATTGCCTATGTTACTTCTACCAACAAAGACAACCTATATAGGATATTAAGCTAGTTAGACATAATACTATTTTCAATTAAAAAAGGTAAATATTTATATTCTTACAGCGGAATTTAACTAAAATTACTTCTTTATAGGACCAACTCTATTAATAGATGTCACCTCCGCATTAACGTAATATTAACTTTTAAGATAATCTGGGAAGGTAATAAGATTCTAGTGGGATTAAAGGACGCAAATTATTTCTTATCTTTACAGCTAGGCGCACTCTTTTACTTATACGCTTTTCTTTTAATAATAGACTTCTCTTGCGATTACTCCTAATATTATAATTATATTTACCTAAAATTAAATAATTTAGGTTATGGTAATTAGACCTACCAAACTAAGTATAAAGCTTTTGCCGTTTTATGAACCATAACACAGTTTAGGGAAACCCATTAATAGCTTGCTTATACAACCGGTTAAATCGCAAGTATATTCTTATAACTTAACTTAGGTAGTATATAGAGAAACTAAATAGCGCCTAGTAGGATATCCGCATCTTCTAGTTAAATATCCGCCACCTCTATTTATTAATTAGGGAGACTTTTGGAGCTCTTGCTACACCTAGCCCAAAAAGACCAAACCAACCAAAAGAACTCTAAAAAACACCCTAATAATCCCCTAAGATGCATACATTACAGGGGAGGCACAGGTGGAACGACGGTAGTACGCAGTTACGCGCAACCGCCAGACCCATACCTAATAATAGCCCTCCATAATAACAACAAGGACGGGCGAATACTACACTAGAAAGCGGAAATACCCTAATTAAGAAGGCATCTAATAAAATACAAAGCCTATTAGACGCGTCTATTATCCGGAACTATGGGGGAGCATCTGTTAGCCATTACGAACTAATGCAGCTAGTAGAATGGCTCCAGTCTAGTAAACCTTAGGCGCCCCTCTAGCAAACCCTTAATTAAATCCTTTAACGGCTAAACAAAATTGAAGATAAATAAAACCCCCCTTAATAGGCGAACCGCACCTGGGCCGCTATAGCTGTGCTCCTATAGCACAGGGAACCTACCCCCCTAAAGACAACAACCGGGTATATAATCATAATATGACCAAATATAGAAAAGGCAGAGGAACTTAGGGGATAATTAGAAACAGAAGTTCTTACAAAGATTTATAAAGAGGTCCACAACGCCGTCACAGTCCAACACCTTAGGAGTGGAGATATTAGAGTCACCCTAAAGGACTAATAGGCAAAGGAACGGGCCATAAGGGCAGGGGACAGGCTAGGAGAGCGTATTAGCATAAAAGTGCTTTGTAAAGATTACCTAGTTAAAGTCCTATCAGTTCCTATAAGCCTTAGGGTAGAAAGGGGACGCTAGGCGGACAATACAGCAACTATATAGGAGATAGTAAAATAAACGGAACGCCTTATACTAGGACTTGTAATTACCCAGATCTAATAGCTTTAACAGGAAAATACAAACTAAGTATATAATAAGAACAAT
>Ga0307507_10003576_pt1 | contig 29664 bp, 11 predicted proteins | sample 7_EM_MG_FD_207223 | JGI IMG/M metagenome (GOLD analysis project Ga0307507, IMG submission 207223) | Populus trichocarpa ectomycorrhiza microbial communities from riparian zone in the Pacific Northwest, United States - 7_EM | ecosystem: Host-associated > Plants > Roots > Unclassified | place... | reverse complement strand
GACTCCAATACCTAAACTATAAAGAATTAATTAAGCTCTTTATAACTACCCTAGGTCACCTAGTAATCCTTAGATAACCCTAGATAAAGCTATATAAGGTAACCATTAATTAGAACAACCTTAAGCTCCTATTTACCGCCTCCCGTTATAAGTAGAAGTGCCTTATAACTTGCTGCTTAAGCCCTAAACTAAGATCTAAAAAGTCCACTAGAATCCACCAGTCTAAATTTTTTACTAACATGCACCCTATATCTAAAAAGTCCACCCAATTCCACCAGCCTAAGAATTCCACCGAATTCCACCAAATTCCACCAACATAAGATTTCCACTAACGTCCACTAAGAACCTAAAATTTACACTAAACCACATAAACCGACTCTAACTACTATACCCTAAACTAAGTAGAAGTCTAAGCTTAATATATAAAGGTACTAGAAGAACTAGTATTCTACTATAAAAAGGATACTTAAAGAACCCAAATCTAAATCTAATATTAACTCTATATCTAAACCTAAACCTAAATAAGAAACTATATAAGAAACTAAGGATGATCTAAGCTTACTTAACACCTTAGATATCTATATAATTAGAGCTACCTTATTAGCACAACTTGTTAGGAAACCTAAATATACAATCTTTGCCGTTATAATGGCTGATATTAAAAAGGCCTTAGTACTAAAGAAGCACACTAACCCTGCCACAAAAGTACTAATAGAGTACTATAATTATCTAGATATATTCTTATAAAAGGAAGTTAATAAGCTACCGGATCGCCGTCTATATAATTATAAGATTATAATTAAAGAAGGAAAACATTTAGGATTTGGACCCCTATACGGGATGTCCTAAAATGAACTCTAGGTACTATAGAAGTACTTAAACAAATATCTAGACAAAGGATTTATTAGAGCAAGTTCTTTACCCGTAGCTATACCAGTGATCTTTATTAAGAAACCTAGTGGCGGTTTACGCTTCTATATAGACTACCGAGCTCTTAACGCTGTCACTGTTAAAAACTAATACCTAATCCCGTTAATCTAAGAGACACTAAACTGATTAAGTAAGGCTTGCTTCTATACAAAGCTTAATATTATCTATGTATTTAACCGCCTCCGTATTATAAAAGGAGACAAATGGCTTACTACATTTCGTACTTAATACGGATTATTTAAGTACTTAGTAATGCCATTTAGCCTCATAAACGCCCCAAGTTTATTTTAACACTTTATAAATAACACCCTACACCCATACCTGGATATCTTTTATACTGCTTATATTAATAACATTTTAATATACAGTAATAATCTGGTTAAATACTAAAAATATATTAAACTGGTCTTGCAAGTCTTGCATAGAGCTAGCCTATAATTAGATATAGATAAGTACGAGTTCCATAAAACGGAAGTCCTATATCTTAAACTTATTATTTTTATAGACGGCGTATAAATAGACCCTAAGAAAGTTAAAGTAATTATAAACTAGCAAGAACCTAAGAACATTAAGGATGTAAGGGCCTTTATAGGCTTCGCTAACTTCTACCAACGGTTTATTAATAACTTCTCCGCCCTAGTTTTACCCCTTATAGCCTTAACCCAAAAGGACAAAGCCTTTATCTTTAATAAGGAATATAAAAAGGCCTTTGCTTATCTAAAGGTTATATTTACTACTGCACTTATGCTCTAACACTTTACCTAGACTAAATAAGTATTATAGAAGCTGACTTATCTAATTACATTACTAGAGGCATTCTGTCTTAATATAACAAGGAAGGAGTATTACACCCCATAGCATACTTCTCAAAATAACTAAGCCCAGCCAAATATAATTACGAGATCTACAATAAGGAATTACTGGCTATTATTAGATGCTTTAAGCAATGGCAACTAGAACTAGAAGGAACTAGATTCCCAATTAAAGTTCTTAGCGATTATAAGAACCTACAGTACTTCACAACTACAAAATAGCTAAGCTACTATTAAGCCCGCTAGTTAGAATATCTATCCTAATTCCAATTCTTAATTACGTACCGCCTAGGCGTTTAAGGCTAGAAGCCTAATACCCTAACCTAATATTTATAAGACGCACCAGCTTAAGAAAAAGCGCGCTTCTACCGTAATTAGACTCTGCTCCACCCTAAGCTATTTAATCCCCCTATTAAAGACCTTACGGTATACGCCCTTAAAATAACCGATCAAACTATTAAACAGATCATAGCCGATAAATATCCAAACAATAAATTTATCTAAGAGATGCTTAAGCTAATTTAAGATAGCGTTAGACGCTTAAAAAAGATTTCTCTAAGCAAATGCAAAGCCTACGGAAACCGCTTATACTACTAGAACCGCCTAGTCATCCCTAATTATGATAAACTTAAACTTAAGCTCCTTAAGTATATACACAACCTACCAGTAGCCGGCTACCTAGGCTAAGGAAAAACCCTAGAACTGCTCTAATAAGAATACTACTAGCCAAATATATATAATATAATACGAAGATATGTCTCTAGCTGCCACACCTGCTAACGAGCTAAAGCTTTATATAAGATGTACAACGGCTTTCTAAAGCCACTGCCTGTTCCAGACCAAAGATGGAAGGATATCTTAATTAATTTTATTATTGATCTCCCCATAAGCAAAGGTTGTACAAACATTATAGTAGTTATAGACTAACTATCCAAGATAAGACACTTAATCGCCTACTCCAATATATTAACACCTACTATTACCCAACTGTTCCTAGATTACGTATGGAAACTCTATAAACTCCCCAAAACAATTACCTCTAATAGAGGCCGCCAGTTCGTTTTAGCGTTTTAAAAAGAACTAACTACCCAACTCTATATTAAAGTACTATTATTTATAGCATATTACCTAGAAACGGATGGTTAAACGGAATATGCAAATGCTATAATGGAATAGTATATTCGGATATATACGTCATATTTACAGGATGACTGGATAGACTGGCTCGCATTTACTAAGTTTACTATAAATAACTCCGTCTTAGAAACCACAAAGGTCTCCCTATTCCTGGCTAATTATGGCTAGCACCCACAAATAGGTTTTAAACCCTTCAGTAATGTTCCTCACCTAGCTTATTAGGCCTTATAAGTTGCAGAAGCAAACAAATTCGTAAAGAAGATAGAAGAACTATAAGAGTTCCTTACTAACGAAATGATATAGGCCCAGTCTATCTATAAAGCCGCAGCAAATAAGAACCAAACCCCAGCACCAGCTTACTAAATTAGTAACTTTGTCTAGCTAGACGCAAGAAATCTAAACACAAAATAACCTACTAAGAAACTTAATTGGAAGAACGCCGGCCCTTATGAGGTCGAAAAAGTTGTCTCTCCTTATACCTACCAACTAAAGCTCCCCGATACGGTTAAAATCCACCCTGTATTCCATACGTTAGTCCTCTATCCTACCGCCCCTATATTAGATGCCCTGCCTAGATAGATCTAAGACCCTCTCCCACCAGTTAAAGTAAATAGTAAGGATAAGTACCTTGTTAAAAGAGTTAATGATATTAAGTATAATAAACAGAAACGTAAATATATGTACCTTATAAAATAGAGAGGCTTTACTAAGCCCTTATGGGAACCCGTTAACTCTATAGGACTTATATAAGCCGCAGAAGACTTTTACAAACTCTACCTAGAACTACTATAGCCCTATCTTGCAAAAGCTTAAGTTTAAAGGGGGGGTACTATTACGGGACACCTTCGTAACACCTTATACACGTCCACCTATTTCCACCTATTTCCACCATCTCAACCTCTACGTTAACGACTTAGTCAGTTAAGGTACGTAACGGCAATCTAAGGCAATTTGCCATTACGTGACGGCAATCTACGGCAGTTTGCCGTTCTCTACTATATTTTGCTAAGTTCTGCTAGGACTATAACCCAAAGCCTATTCTGCCCTATATACGCGTTAACTAAGTAACCAAGTCATTAATATATACCCTTTTCTTCCTATTTCCTTACTTCCTTTCCTTATACAACGTCTTAACCTTATTACATAGTTCATATACATAGCTTAATAATACCTACTTCGCTATATATTATCACCACTTATACTCACTCCGTAATAGCGGTTAACTAGTTAACTAGTAGAGATATATTGCTCTTTAGTAGCGTCGTGTTCTATTAATAGTCGACCCTCCTATATTTTTGCACTAAAGGCCCTTAGACAGCAAACGAGATAATAAGCCTAAATATAGAAGTTATATAACGCTAGTAGGGGTTTAATAAAGCTATAATAATTAAGTACTAGCAAGATTTACTATTTTATTTGTTATTTAAGTCGCTTACTAAGATAAGCTAAAATCTGGTTAGCTGCTTAGCTATAGTAAATAAGCATTTCCCCTAAATCTCTACTACGCGTATAAACCTATTCCCCTATATTTAAACTTGCCTTTTTATTACTTATAAAGGGGTATTATAAATAGGGCAGACGCCCTCCCTATTAGTATGTTTTTAAAATAAGTAGGCCCTTATAAAATGGTTAGACTATATTATTCTACTAGTATACTAGCAGGGAAGGTGTCTACCTTATATATATTACTTCCTTATATATAAAATATAAAGTCTATTATATTTTACGCCCTAATAAGGTAGTAGAGCTTCTTTCTTTACTTCTTCTACTACTTTTTTCTCTACCTCTTTTATAAAAGTAGAAAAGCTAGTTTAGTAAGATATATTTAATAGAGCTTTATATTTAATTAAATCTAATATAGAAATAGAGTCTCTAGAGCCTTTATTACTACTTTCCTTTTTTACTACTAATATTACTACTAATCTAAATATCTACCTTTAGAATCTAGGACCTTATATAGAAATCATAGATATAGAGCTTTATGCAGTCTATAGGGCCCTAAAATACCTAAAGTAATAAAGACTAGAAGAGAAACAGGTCTATATCTTTATAGATAGCTAAGTAGTTATTAAAAGATTATAACTTAATTCTTTTATAGGAGGACAAGAATATAAGGGATATTATTACGGTTATTTTATATTGCCCTTAGGATAACCCCCAGATAACCCTCGGATGGCCATTAGTTATATACTAAAGGCATATACCCATAGTATATAGTCTCTCTAATCCCAAAGGCCTTACTTCTTTAAAAATTCGTCCCCTCTACAATCTATCCTATTCCTATAATTATGCCTTATAGTCCCTTATTTATAAAGTCGCCTTATATTTAAATACTTTCTACTTCTTTTTAGAAGGGTAGCTAGCTTTGAAGACTAAATTATTTATTTATATCTATTATCCATATATTATCCATATATTTATATTCTAGAGGAGCGCTTGTTACACCTAGCCTAAGAAACTAAACCATCCAGAAGAACCCTAAAAAACACTTAGAGGATCCCCCTAAGATGCATATATTGTAGGAGAGGCATATATTAAGTAATAGTGGTACGAAGTCGCGCGTAACTGCTAGAACCATACCTAATAATAGCTCCCTACAATAAGAAGGACGGGCGAATACTACACTATAAAGCGGAAAGACCTCTATTAAGAAGGCATCTAATAAAATATAAAGCCTATTAGACGCGTCTAGTATCTAGAACTGTAGGGGAGTAACCGTTAGCTATAATGAACTAATACAGCTAGTAGAATGGCTCCGCTAGTTTAGTAACCCTTAGGCGCCTCTCTAGTAATCCCTTAATTAAATCCTCTAACAGCTAAGCAAAATTAAAAATAAATAAAAACCCCCTTATAAGTAAACCGCACCTAGGCCGCCATAGCTGCGCTCCCATATTATAGGGAACCTACCCCCCTTAAGGCAATAACCGGGTATATAATTATAATATAACCAAATATAGAAAAAGCAGAGGGGCTTAGGGGATAATTAGAAATAAAAGTGCTTACAGAGATTTACAAAGAGGTTTATAACACTATTATAGTCTATTACCTTAGGAGCAGAAATATTAGAGTTACTCTAAAGGATTAACAGGTAAAGGAATAAGCTATAAAAGTAGGTAACAGGCTAGGAGAATGCACTGACATAAAAGTGCTTTATAAAGATTACCTAGTTAAAGTATAGGCGGTTCCTATAAGCCTTGGGTAGAAAAGGGCCGCCAGGTAGACAACACAGTAACTATATAGGAGATAGTAAAATAAATGGAACGCCTTATACTAGGACTTGTAATTACCTAAATCTAATAGCTCTAATAGGAAAATGTAAACTAAGCCTATAATAAAAATAATAAGAGGGTATAAGGGTCGCTAGAGACTTGCTAGGGAGACGCTAGACGTATATATAGCTCCCTTATTATTAGTATACTTATACTAGGAATGCAAAAACTCCTTATCCAAAAAGGGATAATTATAAATGGTCTTATATATAATATAAGGCTCTATAACTATAGACTACGGCTAGAATAATGCTATTAATGCATATAATAGGGATACACCTAATCCACATACGCAGCATAGGTGTGCTGCGGCTACTATGCAGGCCCCTATAATATAAGATATTATATAAACCAAGACTAAAAAAAATGCGTAAACTGCTACTAAAGTATATACAAGGTATAGGAGAGAGTAGATTGCATTAAATATAGGAGGTAGAAGGTAAGGGCTTAACAGCTGCGGGAATAACTATATGCTAGGTTATATAAATGGAAATAATAGGTAATAAGCTAGGGGGACGCAGGTGCTCCTAGCGTTCCCTACTTTTAATATTAGAGGGCTAAGCTAGCCACCCTAAGCCTTAACGGGCTAGAAGTAACGCCATGTAATATTACTAGACTAAATAGAGATATAAGGGATATAGGGGATATAAGGGAGAGAACGCCCTATAGGAAGACCCCTATAGATAGCTATAGTAAGCTTAAGGCCAGGATAATTAAGAATTAGACTTAATGCGGTAAATATAATATACTTAGCCGGCCTATAAGGGGCTTATAGTTAACCAGCAAGTATAGGGGAAGAACCTAAGATAATAACAGGTTTAGATATAGAAGGACTAGTAGGAATATAAGATATAGGAATAGAAAGCTTTATATAAAATAAGTAGCAACTAGGAAGTAAATATAGGAGATAGAAGTTCTAAATATTCTAGAGAAAGTAGAAATAGAAGAAGTAAGGAATAAAGGAGAGTTAAAGGACCCTTACTAGGAGTCCGCCACCTAACTATTATATAGTATAACTGCGGTAATATAAACCACTATCTTGCAAGGCCCCTACTAGACAGTCTAGGCCTAGAGAAATACTATATCCTTGCTATATAAGAGCCATACTATAATACCTATATAAAATCGATATACTACCCCTAAGGATTCTAGCTCCTATATAAATCAAAAGCAGCTATATACGTGTGCTTTATAATTAGTAAGACTATTAGCCTAGCCTTATAGTTATGGCAGGCAGTTAACTTAGATATTGTAGTTATAATAATCTAGATATATAGGAGACTAGTATAAATTATTAATGTTTATAACCTAAGGGTTAAAGGGGTGCCGTAAATAGAAAATATTATATTAGTAATAAGCCTGCTAGAAACTAAAGGCATAGAGTCTATCCTATTAGGAGATATAAACCTCCACTACCTGCGGTGGGGGGGGGGGGGGGGGGGCACGTATATTACTGCCGAATAATAGGCAGAGTGCCTACTAAAGGCTATAGATATCTAGGGCCTTAAACTAGACACCTCCCTAGGAGTAATTATATGGCAATAAGGCACCGCTAGAAGTATAATTAACCTTATATTTATGGATAATGGCCTATACCAGAGACTTAAAAGGTGCACCCCTAAAGAAGAATAGGCACTTACCTTAGACTATATCCCTATTTAGATATAGCTAGATCTAGATATTAAGGCGTATCTAAATGGCAAAAGATACGCAATAAGGAAGCTTAAGATTAATAGCTTCCTTAATATAGTTAAGCAATAACTTTAAGACCTAAAAGAAATCCACCTAATACTAAATAAGCAAGGCTCACTAGCTACCCCTAAGAAAATTAACTAAAGACTAGAAAGGATCTAAGCAGTAATTAAAAATAGGTTAAAAAAGCACTGCCTAGTCTTATAACTGGGCCCCTACGCGCGATATATATGGTCTATATAATACGTGGCCCTTATAGCCAGCTAATAATGAGCAAAAAGGAAATATATAAGTGGCCATAACCCTAAAGATAAGAGATAATATAAAGACATAAGAAACTGGTTGGGGAATACCCTAAAAAAAGAAGCAAGGAATAACTGGAGACGGTTTATAAACGAGCATACTTCTAACCTGAGCCTCCTCTATAATAAGGGTCTTTAGGCTATAGCAAAATAGGTAATAAATAAGGCAGGATGTCTAGTAGAAAACCTATACCTACCGCCCCTGTAAAGGGCAGGGGAATTATAGGCCACTAATAATAATAATAAGAAGGTAAAGATCCTTATAGAAAGGGTTTTCCCCTAACCAGCCCTAGCAGACCTTAGTAATATTATAGGTAAAATACTAGTAACTTACCTATAGGTCAACAGCGATATAATAGTAGAAGAAATGGCCAGAACTATTAGCCGCCTTTTAAATAATATAGTACTAGGACCTAATGGGATTCTAAATAAGGCCTTAAAGACCTATAGACCACTTATAGCACCCTAGCTTACAGACATGGCCAGAGTATACTTTATAATAGGTTACTACCTACAACTTAAAAAAATCTATAATAACGGTAGTTTTATGGGGGGAAGGTAAAGCAGACTACTTAATCCCAGGAAACTACCGCCCTATTGCCCTAGAAAATACCCTTAGTAAGATTTTAGAGAGGGTTATAGCGGACTATATAGCAGATACGGTAGAGAAATACGCTCTACTGCTATAAAGCTAAATAGGGGTAAAAAAGAACCGCTTAACGCTATTAGCACTTATACTACTTACTACTACCATTAAAACCGCATGGGCTATGTAAAGGGACTTTATAGTATTAATGCTTAGCCTAGATATTAGCGGCGCCTACAATAATATACCCTATAAGCGTCTCCTGTATATCCTTAGGGCAAAGGGCTTCCTAGAATAGATTATATAATTTATTTAAGGGTTTATAGGCCAGAAAGAAATATTATTGGTCTTTAGCAGATACTAGAGCCCCCCTATTATAGTTACAATAGGAATACTATAAGGATTACCTCTTTCGCCTATACTCTTCCTTTTTTTTATAAGCAACCTACTTAAGACCTTTAAGGAAGGGGCGACCTAGGGGATAGGCTTTATTAATAATATAAACCTAATTATATATAGGCTAATAGCCGTAGAGAATTATAGGACACTAGAGAAAGCTTATAATACCTATATAGAATGGGCAAGACAATATAGAGTCTAATTCTTATCAGAGAAATACTAGCTAATCTATAAACCTTTAGTATATAATCCATATTTAAGGCTTTAGGGGTTAACTAGTTTAAGGCTTAAGGGTATTAGGAGTATGGGTAGATAGCAAGCTCCAGTAGAGCGCATATACGGCATAAGCGGCCCGTAAGGGCTAAGTATAGTACACCACTATATCTAGGATTGTTAATTCTATATAGGGTCCATACTTCTAGAAGTCACGCCTACTATATATAGTAGTTGTCTGGCTAACTATAATATATAGATCTAGTATCTGGGCCATTAGAGGAACTAAAAAAGGCCTCTCTAAATTACTTCTTAAACCACTCCAAAAGGTCCAAATAGCCTATTTCTGGAGTATAATAGGCGGGTATAAGCAAACGGCCATAGCACTACTTAAGAAGGAAGCTGGCATCCCTCCCCTATATCTATATATTAAAGCCGCTATAATATAAAGGGTGCAAAAGGAACGCAACTCTAATATTATAAAGTATATTAAGATATGCTTAAGTAAACTATGGAGGGACCTAAGGGTGCCCTATAGAAGAATAAACTAACAACCCTAAAGTAGGGAAGATATATTAAAAAAACAGGTAGAGAAGGCAGAAAAAAAATAGTATAATATTAGGGCCTAGGCCTAAATAGAGGAGAAAGGAAGACACGTAAGAGGCTAGTAAAGATAACAGTAAAGGAGAGAAAGGAGCCAAAGTAGAGTATAAAAGAATACTAGGAAACCATCTACCATAATATAATACTGGCTAGACTAGCGCTAAAGAGATATATAGGAGTTAAAGGTCTAGAAGCTAACTTAGATAAAAGGAACCTAAGCTATAGTATGGTTAACGCTATAGGGGACAAATACTTAAGGGCTCTAAGAAGGCCTAATAAAGGCAGAAAATATAATGGCAACACTCTTAAAGACAGGAATAATAGGACTAAAAGATTGGCTTTACTGGGTAGGTATCCTAGTAGGTAGCCTAAGGTGCAAATGTGGCTGGCTAAGACAGACACTAAAACACGTAATACTGTTATGCCCCTTATGCACTAGCTAAGAAGTAATACTTTTAGTAGCTAGTACAGAGAACTATAACACACTACTTTTAATATAAAAAGGCCTAAAGGCGGCCACCCGGTGGCTTATTGGCTAAAGTATATTAGACCAGTTCTGGATTATAAAGGAAATAGAAATAGAAGGCAAAGGGGCGAGTAACAGGCGCCCCCTAATAGCTCTATAGTGGTAGAGTAAAGTATATAATACTAGCGCGTCCATAGGCTTGTTACGGCAGCAGTAGTTCTTAAGGAGGTTAAAAAGTAAGGTAGAAGAGCATTATAGGCAACTCGCAGGCAATTTATAGGCGAGTCCCTAAAGGCGGGGAGATGGATTATAGGGTTTTCTTAAACAGAGCTTTCTCCCTATATATATATAAGGAGTAGTCCGTATGGGCCTAGTAGGAATCTAAATTAGACGTTAAGCAATGAATAATAATAATATTTATTTATATCTTTTATTTATATTTACTATTTCTTTCTTAAAACCTTGTAATAACCTAAATAGAAACCCTACGGATACCCTATAGAAAGCCGTCACCTTAAGGTAGAAAGGTCCCTCTAATAGCAAGAGATTGCAATAATATAAACCTCTAGGTAAGACGGCTAAACGAGCCCTAATACTTAGATGCACTAAAAGCTTAAAGACTCTTATATATCTGGTTATTAGCAACGCTAAGGAAAATATAGACACCCTTTATAACGGCCGTAATACTACTAAAAAGTAGCCGGAACCCCTCTGGCCCCACTTAGGCTAACTAGAAAATTAAGCGCTAGAAGTAACCCTAAGATTTTCCCCTAAGCTAAAAATGCTAGAGAAATATATTAATGTGTCTAATTAGGGACCTAACCGGAACCTTTACGGAAGACTATCGGTCTATAATTAGCATAGTAGTAGTATATAAACTGCTTATAAGCTAAGCGGGCCTACCCCTTTAGGTAATCTAACCTAAATACTAACTTAAGACCTAAGCCTTATTAGAAAATCTATATTAGCTACTAGTGTTTATACTACCTTTATAGCCAGAGCTTCCCTAGACCTAAGTTTAGAAAGTTAGGAGCCCTATACTAATATCCTTTAAAATAGATATTGGGAAGCTATTATAAGGCTCTTAAAAGCTATATAGGGGGAGGCTACTAATAAATATATTAGAATTCTTTAGGGGTAAATTTAGATCTAGTAGGGTTTAATCTAGGCTAAATAAGTTTTTTAATAACCTAGCTAAGGCTAAGGGCTTTTTAGGGACTACTTAGTACCTACCTAAAAAGGTATAGAAGACTTAGAGAGATATTTATATAATAAATAGAAAAAGAATATAGACTAATTAGCTAAATCCTCTAGTAGTTTAGAACTCTATTATAGACCTAGCGCCTAATAGCTAGATAACTAGGTTTATAAAACAGACAACTTCTTTAAAATGCTAATAATATAAGATAATACCAAAGAATATAATAATAATTATTCATTGCTTAACGTCCGATTCGGATCCCTATTGGGCTCACGCGGACTACTCCTTTCAAAGAATATATATAATGGATTATTGGTAAGATTAAAGACCAATTACTAAACTAGATCGCCCTTAATTAACTTAATAAAGAGTAAGTTACTATATGGCTATAGCTATAGACCTTTCTAAAGGGTTGGACCTTAGATCTATAGGTTATATAATATAATAATATAGAACAATTCTAGAATGGTATATAGCTAGACTATTAAGATTTCCGCTAGTTTATAAACTTTGTAAAAACTTATGCTTAATAGATAGATCTAAAGCCCTTTAAAAATAAAGGTAGTAGCATCTATAAGAAAAAGAAAAAGAAAATTATTTAGGCTAGAATTAAGCTAGTAATTTAGGACGAAATAAGGCGAGCAGAAGCCCTATTGCGGATTACTATATATACCGATTTTAAACGAGCGGTTCTAAACGCTAAGGATATAGTAAGAAGCTAGGGGGTAGCCAGAAGCGTGGGTACTCTAGTAGTAATATAGGGTAGACCTAAACTTTAAAGAAGCCGTTCTTAAAGAGAACTTTAAAATAGTTAAAGTTGGGAGCCTTAAGTAACGGAAAAGACTTTTGGGGTTAACCTAATATTTATTTAATACCCTTACGAGAACACTCTAAGAAGCTTAAAGGAAATTTTTATTAGAAAAATAAGTAGGGCGATAAACATACTAAGGTAGTCGGCCCGCAACCCTTCTAGGCAGCCAACTTTATAGGTTATAACCTTATTTTTAAATATCCTTAGCTCGCAAAAGTAGATTTTAAAATACGCTTTAAAATAGGAGCCTTTAAATAGTAGAACGATAAAGAATTAAAAGGGCGTATATTACTAATAAGCTTAAAAAATATCTTAGAAAATATAGCTCTAGGCGAAATAGTATACGCCCTATACCTAAAGGAGTATTAAATCTAACCCTTATTTTATAGTAAGATAGGTATAAAGCCTAATATAGGCGATAACCCTTTTATAATAAATACCCTATAAGAAACTGCTGGATAGGTTACAGAGACACTATAGGGAGGTGGCGATCTTAAAGATCTTATAAGATACTTCCACCACTATAGGTTACTCTAACTTAAGTAATACGCGGAGAGTATGCTACAGCACCTTAAACGCTGCGTTAAAGAATTTCTTACCCTCTACTAGCTACCGTATAAAACCGTTTAATATATAGTGGCAACTATATATAAATAACTACTATAGCGCGCGACGCTGCCTATAAGCGTTTTAAGAGAGCTCTAAAACCTACCTAATAATAATATAGAGGATAAACGTAACCCTAATCCATTAAATATTCTAGTAGGCCTAAGAAACTTACTAAGGGTATTTTTAGGTAGGTAAGCTAAAGTCCTTCTATAAAACTTAAAATATAATTATATAATTAATCTAAAAGAAGGTAAATAACTACTAAACCTTTCTATCTATAACTATAAGGAGACTTAGTAGATAGGGGGCTATAAGGCATAATTATAAGAATAGGATAGATCATAGAGGAGACGAATTCTTATATAGACTACTAAACTCTTAACGCTATCACTATTAAGAATTAATACCAGCTTCTATTAATCTAAAAGACGCTAAACTAATTAAGTAAGGCTCGCTACTATATAAAACTTAACCTTATATACGCATTTAACCGCCTTTATATTGCAAAAGGAGATAAGTGGCTTACTGCATTCCGCACTAGATATAAACTATTTAAATACTTAGTAATGCCATTTGGCCTTATAAATGCCCTAAGTTTATTCTAACAATACCCTTTAACCTTACCTAGACGTTTTCTATACTACTTATATTAATAACATCCTAGTATATAGTAATAACCTAACTAAATATAAAAAATATGTTAACTTTGTCTTATAAGCTTTATATAGAGCTAGCCTATATTTAAATATAAACAAATACGAATTTTGTAAAACGGAAGTCGTTTACTTAGAACTTATTATTTCTATAGACGGCATATAAATAGATCTAAAGAAGGTTAAAGTAATTATAAACTAGTAAGAACCTAAGAACGTTAAGGACGTAAGAGCCTTTATAGGATTTGCCAACTTTTACTAACGGTTTATTAATAACTTCTCTGCCCTAGTTTTATCCCTTATAGCTCTAACCTAAAAGAATAAAGCCTTTATCTTTAATAAAGAATGCAAGAAAGCTTTTACTTACCTAAAAGTTATATTTACTACTATACCTATAGCTAAGTATCTGCGCTACACTATATATTAGAATATACTAGGTAAATTAAGGTATATAGGAAGTAGGGGCGGTTTAGATAAGAGGCTTATTATAGGCCTTCTGCCTATAAGGTATATACGGTTTAGCTATATATAGATGCTATATAGTATATTGTTATACCGTATAAGAAAAAGGGGGTTACTACTATAGGTAAATGACGTAATTTAAGTATACCAGACGTGTATATAAAGACGTAATAGCTATATTAAGTTTTCGTTGGGTCTAATAATCTTCATAATACTACTACGTCGCAGCGCTAGCGCTGCGTAGCCGTACGCACGTCTCCGTGTTTACTCTAGTAGTTTATTAGCACGATCCTAATGGAACGCTAATAGTACTACCAGGTTTCTGGGCTTTACCGCGTAAAGGTATAAGGGCCGATTTTATAGAGCCCTTAAGTTATATATTAAGTTTATTAATTACGCCAAATATATAGGTGTAAGGGGACTTTGTAGATAGGGGGCTATATTGGTTCTGGACGCTATTTTTGCTTAAAGCTAATATAAGTTAGGGGCAAAGTTCTGGTTCCCTGCCCTAAAGTTATTTAACTTTTAAAGTAACGTTTAGTGGGGTGCACAAACGCTAAATTCGCTATATGTGGCTGGGGCTTAATCGCCGCCATATCTCTCGGCGCTATCCAATAGCAAAAACAACGCTTTCATTCAACATCTCAGTTACGCTCTCGCCATCTCCACGTATGTATATATGTATATTCCGCCATCTCCACAAGGGTATGGCTGGAGCGGGTCGGCCACCCTCCCTGCTAGCTTCTGGTATATAGTAAATTGCTGGCAGACCAAGCTTGCCATAGGCCGTGTAAAACAGCCCTGTCCCGGTCGCACGTGAAGGGGCCCGCTTTAGCTTGCAGCACCCCACCTATTCTTGCGTCAATGTTTATCCACCCATCAATCATTCTCTCCTTTTTAAATTCTTGTCAACACTTACAAAGCCTCAAAGTCTTTGAAATTAAGGCTCTGCTGGCGAAGCGCCTGTGGCGTTTCTGCAGAGGCCAAGGGTTTACTAGGTTAAAGCGCCTGACGATCGCCCTCGCGTAACGATCGATTTTTGGTGTAACCACGTTCAACTTTTGAAGCTCTACAGCTCTATAGAAATCGTAAATTGAGTCAATTTTTTAGTATAACAATCTACAGAGCTTGGAGACTCTTGTAGGGCAATTTATTAGGTACAAAACCTCCTTGGGAGGTTGATTTGCCTATTGCGACGACTTTAAGCTGGGGTGGGGGCTACTAGCTCTACAAATAATTCCTTATCCACCTTATCTACCTCATTACTAGAAATTTCTGGTGTAATATCCTTCTGCTTGCCTTTGCCTTTAGAGCCCTTTTTTTGGTATTAAGTTAATTGCTGACGCAGCTTTACAGCCTCTCATTCAGCCGCCTTTTGGGCCTGTGTTCGGAGTCAAGTTTCCTTTACAGTAGCCCTTATACGCTTCCTTTCCTCTAGCATATGGGCCTTCTTAGCCTTCTCAGCCTCCCTACGTTCTTGTTCCTCCTTCTTTTGGTGTTGTAATGCCTTTGTGTCAGCATTCTTTTAAGCCTAACGCTCTCGGGCTTCTTAAACCTTATTTAGTGACCAGAAGATTGCTCTACCATTATACTATAGGGGTGCTTTAAGTAGGAGAGCTTTACTACGCTAGCGTTTCTTCTTCTTGTTAATAAGAGCCTCTTAAAGACAATTGTTCTTATTCTCTAGGAGTACACTATATATAGATATTAAGTAGATAGTTTAACTGAGTTGCCAAGAGCGTTTATTATAAATATCTGTAATAACTTAATATAAAAGCCTCTTAATCTTTCTCCAATCCGACGCGCTAAGTACTGAGTTTAAAGACTTACTTAAAGAAGGCCGTTTATCCTTATTTATATTAAACCGAGATAGGACTCTCTGTGGGTTAAAAGGAGATAGCCTACACTTCTTAAAGGCCAAGAGGATAGTATTTAACTTAAAGGACTCCTGCTAGGCCTTATTAAACAGCCTAAAGAAGTCTCTTTTTGTAATCGTGCAGAGACCTTAGCATTTATCCATAAAGTCGGCCAGCTTAGCTGAGTAAGCTGTTAAGAGAGGCTTAAACATACTAACGTTGAGAGGCTGCAGCGTATGAGTTAAATAAGGTGGATAGAGTGCTAGGAGGATCCTATTATTATTATAATACTGTATAAACTCCTTTGTAATATGTGATCTATAGCCGTTAAGTATTAGGAGTTGATAGGCCCAACGTGCTTTTGCTTTTATCTCCCAATTAAACACCTGTTTAAGCTATCTTAGCCCTAAATTGTTGTTCGTCTAGCCACTTGGAGATAAAGCAAAAAAGGCCTTATATACTGTAGGGTTAAAATCCTATAATTAGGTGTTTTATATGTTTCTAATAAGCGCTTAATAAATTAGTGCTGGAGTAAGAGAGCTTCCGTCTGCGTAAATATATGCAATTGTTATAATCTACTTATAATTACCATCCTAAATCATCTGCTTAATGCCCCCTTCTTTATATCTCCGTTTAGAGAAGATCCGTTTTATCCTTAATAGTATACTAATTAAGAAGCCTTTCTTATCCATATTATATATATGCCGGGGATCCACCTTATATTGTTTAATTTTACGTCGTAACAGCTTAAAATATAATAAGTATTTAAAGGCTGAATCGGCTCTTTTTCTATTTGTATCCATACCGGATGTCTACTAAGATATAAGGTTAACCTCCCATCTCTTAATAAACCGATCGGCCTATAACTTACCTGCCTCCCTATAGCTAATTTTAGAGGCAAAATTGCGTATTATCTGTCTTAAAGGGGGCAATCCTCGCTTATAAAGGCTGTTAATGTATCGTACAAGCTCTTTCTTCTGGGTATTGTTAAGGAGTTGTTAATTTTTAAGCTTTCGTGCCATAGTGCCCTGAACACCTCGGTGCTGTCGTGACAACGTATTTCGATTGCAACCGTACTTTTTTGATATTTTAGCATAATTAGGAGTTTCTCTAAGCTTCAGCGATTTCAACGAATCCAGCGCGGCCTCAATCGGGGTCATATTGGTGGAGATAAAAATTATTGAAATTTTGATGATTTCTGTGCGGGCGATCGTTACGCGAGGGCGATCGTCAGGCGCTTTGACCCAGTACCGCTTTTGGCACTTACACTCTCTGAAAGGGCGCTGAGGCGGTGTTTGAAACCTCTTTAAATACGAACCAGTAAGATTTAGGGCTCGTACTTCAGATAACAAATCCCCCAATAAATCAAGTTCAGGCTGAAACGATGCTAAAAAAGCGATCCAAAGCCTGCTTTGTGAAGGCTACACCAGCGCGTGCGTGCATCATGCAGGACCGAGTTCGTGGCAGCGCGGCAAAGCCCTCTATTTTTTCATCACTATAAGTTCTCAGCTCCAGCGGGATATATAGAAAGCTAGTAACCTGCCAGAAGAGTCCATCAATCTTTACTTTATCCTATTCATGGTTCCGAGCCGCGATCCCAAGTCGGCGTCCCAGCGCAGGTGGTAGCTTGCAGCATACAGCTACATCTTCGCCTGACTTTCTTGACCTAATCTCTCATACCTCCTTATAACCGGGATGGCGGCGAATGTGCAGGACAATTCCTTTGACGACGATGTTTATACCGGTATTTGGATCAACCGATCGTACGGACCCATCTACGGGGCTACACTCACTTTAACCCGCCAGAACGGTGGATTTCTGATCGCCTTCCTCGCCATGTATGTGGGCGTAACTGGCAAGAGCTTTTGGAAGATTACTCGGTTTCTACTTCATTCATTCTTCTCCTCTACTGCGCTTCCGAACGGTATCTACCATCAACAGCAAGCCATATTGCGGAATTCAAAATCGGCTCTAGACGCGGTGGAGGAGGTCCTATATGCTATGTTTGCTTGGAGGAAACGGGCGCGAAAGAACTCACTGTGTCTTATTCCAGTTCTAGCACTTGCTTTTATCGTTACAGCAAGCTTTGCAATCGCAGGTATTTCTTGGCTTTCTATAACCTATTCGAAGCTTTTTTCTGACTGTTTACTTTATCCTCTAGGTATTTTCTCGTCGCATGTCACTACAAATAATGTCAACGAAGTTGTGCTCTCCGGGAGTGGGTGCGAAACAAACTTGTCATTTGATTTTGGACAAGACGCTGCCAATATTAGGCTAAACCAAAGACGAAAAGTCTCAGAATACCTTGCATATGCCCTAGATTGCTATCAGGGCTGGCAAGCTAACCAGTCTCAGAAGTGTCAGATTTACACCAAGCCCAGTCTTCCTTATATATTGGATTCCAATGCAAAGTGCCCTTTCTCCAAAGAGATATGTCAACAGGATTCCAGCAACATATTACTAGACAGCGGATTTCTGGATAGTAACAATGATTTTGGAATAAACATCGAGCCCCGTTTCCTCTTTCGGCTCAAACGTCAATGCGCTCCCTTAGTCACACACGGGTTCAGCAAGCTTTACACCGACCCTCAAAACCCTTCAACTAAGTTTATGCGGTATACTTATGGTCGTTCAAAGTGGGCCGACGCCTTAAGCGGTGCAGACAGCTCCTTTATATACCAGGTGCCAGTCAATGAAGCGCCCAGCAGTCTTGCCTCTGTGTTCCGCTCCGAAACAGCGGACTATAGAACGGGGTGAGTTGATCTCTCTTAAGATTTCCACGGTTGTTCTGCCGGCTATTCTGGTGATTTATCATTCTATTTTACAGTATAATGGTACTTAGTAACCAGATCATGCCATTGCTAATCAGGGAGCAGTGGTGTATATACAAGTCCCACTGATAGGGACATCTTTGCTCCTATTCCCGAGCTCGATCGCTCTGATGCCCTAGTTTCGCTGCTTTTCCTCACTTCAGATGGCATATGGTCCCGTGAAAAGATCGAAGATCCATGGTTCGCTGCTACAAAATTAGTCTTATCTGATATGGACCTCATACCTAATGGAACACGGCTTTTTATTTCGGATGAGCCAGCGGGCGTACTTGGCTGCACTCTGCAGACATGGTACTGCAATCCCAAGCTTCCAGAGCAGTCTCGTTGTGTCAACCTTTATGAATCTAGTTCACTTGAACGTCTTCCTGAAATATGGCCGGATGCGGAAGACCTAGCCGCGATCCAAGGCTTTCAGTCAGCAGTCGGTACCTTTACTTTAGTCCAACCCCACGTACTCTACAACTCTCCTGGTATACCTTCTCTGCTTGCAAGATCTACTCTAATCGGCCCAATTCAGTTAGACGCGCTCCCCCCGAATAAGTGGCAACAACAAATGGAGTACAGTTATCAAGCTTCCCTTGTATCGCTTCAGTCTGCGCCAGTAGAGGTAACGCGAAGAGGGGCTTTTTGGCCAAATGAGACAATCTGTCCCACAGCTGTCGCCTGTCAGAAATTGTGTCGAAATCAGGCAAGTCAGAGAGTCCCTACGGATTCCGCATGTTCTAATTCCTCTCGCAGAAAATTAAGAGCCTTCAATTTTACTCTTTTAGTGTACTGGGGGTTTCGATCATCATATTTACAGGTCTCTTTTTTATCATCCTTGGAACCTTTGTTGAGTCTGTTGCTGCCTTTATTATTCAGCTTCGAGGCTACAAGAACAGCAAATCCACGTACGCTTGGCTAGAATGGGAGGCTAACTCAGCTCTCCAACTACAGCGACTTGCGCATGAAGGGCTTGGCCTAGGCACCTGGTCTCGCACCGCTTCATCTGTGCCCATTACTGAACCAGAAGACACACTTGGTATACTGGACCTCACCGATCCCGAACATCCCCGCCTACAGCATCCCGCGTCGGCTGAGGAGCTCAGTGTCATGGACCCAATTGCCTCAGACGAAGCGAAAAGTTTCCATATCTCCACGGCGGTCATGCAGAAAGAGTCACCTTGGGGCCCGCGAATAAGCTACGATTCTTTTCGTCCGAGATACTATAATTCGCAAGATAACTTGGGAGGCGATACGCAGAATAGATTATATAGTCCCCTAAATAGTTCCGGACGCGACTCCTTCACCAACTTGCACGCAGCTGTCGACTCGCTACATGCGGGTTCCGATGAATGAAAGTAAATGATCGGGTGCGGGAGGAAGAGGAGGGGCCGTATATAGTTAGCATCAGGGTTTGGGCTTGTAATACAATAGGCATAATTGTTGAACGGACAACCAGGTATGAGAACTCTGTCTATTAAAGAGGGCTCTAGAGCCTCTATATATACACCAGATAGGTGACAAATAGGTTGCAAATAGAATGACGACTACGTCGTCATTCGGTAATGGAAACAAGTATTTAGACATTCGATGAGACATTCGATGAGACATTCGATGAGACATACGAGGTAAGGAGCGGGGTATTGAGACATAGGGTTCTAGACTTGAAGCCAGTATCAAGATGGTAGTAAGGAAATACGATCCAGTTCGACAATAATCGAGAGAATTAGTTGAGTTAGAACGGCGAGGGGTGCCAGGAGATCAGAATCGATCATGCATCTGGAGTCTAGAATACCTATGCTTTAGTTCCACTCCCGAATGTCGCTGTAACGCACGCTGTTTGCTGTAATCAGGTCATTCGCAAGCTCACTCAAGCCTCTCGGTACGTTACCTAGATCTCTGCTCTTTACCCGTGCCTTTGCTGCCTCAAGCGACGCATCAAGGGCCAACAGTGCTTTGGCAGGCTTTAATGAAAAGACGGCTGAAGTATGCGTTCAAGCTGCTTAAGCATTAACGAGGCTTTCCCCTAACTAATCTGACCCAATATTCGTTTACTAGCAAGGTCCGTGGTGGTGCTTGTACACAATATTAAGCTAAAAAGGTGCAGGGGAAAAAGCACCCTGATACGCTAGCCAGCGTATATTGCCTAGCTTTCTTTTTTATCAATAGCGACAGTACGAAGCTGCTTTGGCACTATACGAAAGGGCAAGCAGCGGATACGAACAGGCACTTCGGCCGGAGCACCCTACAACAGTCTCATGTGCACGGCACTATTTGTCTCTAATGTAGGAAATGTAGGAAATGCGAGAGAGTTAATAGCTACAAGGCCGGATATTCCTGTTTGATAATCTACGAGGCTCCTATAATGTCGGATTTATGCCTTTATATTTGTATATTCTAGTCACTTCGAATCCACCACTAAACTTACCCCTTTTGCCACGCATCGCATCATGGATAGCCTCTCGGGGGCGGCAAGCGTCATCGCTGTAAATTTGGTCAGCAGCATCAGGCAAGGTGTACAGGTATACTTGGCCCGGATTTGATCTGTCAGCGTGAAAGGCAGAGGGTGCACATCGCCACCGCTAGCAGGGAGGATGGCCGACCCGCTCCAGCCTCACCCTTGCCGAGATGTACTGAATTAGATGGGACTGCTGGAGAGAATGGTTGATAGATAGACTGAGCCACATGTGGCAAAATCCAGTCTCCGGAGAACGCCACTTAATTAGCCTGTTTTGTACACGAGCCACCGGTACCATCCGGTACTGTTGTTTGATACTTAACTTAGTTTAGTAAGACAACTGCCAAGAGGTCTGCTTCTAGGGCGGAATATCGGCATTATTAGTCTTGGCGCTTATATGGTCTAAAAGCTTCTAGAATAGTTTGGATTACATAATTCCCTATATTGTGTACTAACTTATAAAGTAATAAGTCTAGCCTTGTCGCCTTTAGCAAATACTTAAATAACAAATACTGCTAATATAATTTTTCTAGTATATGCTGTAAGAATATACACAACAGCCTGGGTACTAAATCCTTAGCCGCGAGATCTTTAATATAAGGTAGTGGTAAAGAGTTGCACTTCTAAAGCATACTTAGAAAATATTCCGTGGTAATTAGCTAATCTAAAACCTGGATTTATTATTAACCTATATCACTATAGTCTAGCTAAAGCATTTTAGGAAATATATAGTTGAACTATTTTCGCTAAATAGCTAAGAACTTTGCCTTTCTAATAGAACTATTTCTACTAGTCAGTTAAGGGGTCAACTAATGTTTAACTTTAGTAGCGGCGAATATAAGATAAGGTGTAGCCTTTTAAGTTTAAGGGTAATTGTAAGAGGACCGATTTAACAGCTGTGACTTATAAATACTTAAAACGTCTTAGGAGCCTAGTGGGCTTAGGTATTGCGGACCTTATTAATGTTTTAAGAGAAGTAAACTATAATACGTATTATAGTAAAGAGCATCCTAGTTTTTATTATGTGTTACTACAAGCTTTACCTTTTTAATATGGTTGTAACGACTGCACATAAAGCTTATTAGCGAAGTAAGCCAATATAGCATCTATAATCCTTATAGGGGATATTTCTTTACTACCTTAAGATTATAAGGCTCCTGTAAGGGGTTGGAGACTTTATTATCTTAAGATAAGTTAGAAGTTATTTTATATATCTAATTAAAGGTAGTGGTTAGTATATAAGGAAGAATAAACCTATAAATTTTTACTCTATTTAGGCGGCTATAATTAACTAATTAAATTAGAGTCTGTCCTAGCCGCTAAAAGTAGCTATATAGCGTATAGCTTAGAGCCAGTTCCCTCTTCTATATTTATAGAACAAATAAAAGGGCAAATAACTTATTCTAGGTCGAAACAAATTAATAATACTAATTAGATTATAATACACTATATAACGCAATCTAAAATTATAGGGTTAATCGCTAATCTACCTATTATTTATTATAGCCCGCTAAACTTAATAGGTTAGTGCAGCCTTCTAAGCCAGAATAGTATATATGCTAAAGTCGTCAAAATGTAGCATTATAGCTTACGACCTTCCTTTCCTTATTGTTGTTAAAGCGTCTTAAAGCGTTAATCCAGATTATAGCGATTAAGCTAAGACGTACTATTTAAATAACAAGGGATAATGGTTTTAATATACTGTGCAGTCTTAAAAAACCCGCAAGTGGATTAAGAGAACTATTAATAAAGGGGAACGCCCAGCTATAAGGGGCGCCTAGTTATATAATGCTTTACTATATAATAGTTTTACGCAAGGATCCTCTTATTTAAACACGCCTATTTAAACTACGCTAGTTTATCTAGCGATTCGTCTAAGTTAAAAGAATAGTGTTACTTAGTAATACTAACGTCCTCTAATCTTTTTAAAGAATAATAAAAGGCACTTTATAATTAAAATTAAGGGAATAGCTAATTAGATTACTTAGGTAATAGTAATTATATACCTAGGCTTGCGCCTTACTGTTATTAAGGTATTATATTAGTAAAGAGTACCAATTTAGGTTTTAAGTTAGTATAATTTATAACCTTTAAACCCTTTTATAATAAAGAGTAGTAAGACCCTTAGCATATACTGTCAGATAATCTGTATTCTCTAAAGGCGTGGGTCACGTGCACGGGTCACGTGCACTGTAAAATCTCTTCGTAGCTCGCAGCCCTAGGGCCCCAAGACATCAATCAACGATCAAGTCAAGATCATCAATTAATCAACCCATTTCATTAATAAACCCCTCTACACGAACTTCGTGACAGTTATAAGCCCAGTCCGCCGACTCAAGAAGCTATTCAGCTATTACTTAATCATTTGAAGAAATTCTACCTTATTATTAGACTCTGATACCTCATTATTAAGACGCAAACTCTGACAGAAATCCTACCTTAATCGTCACAGGACGAGATTCCACGAGATTCCACGAGATTCTATGAGATTCCACAAGTCTTCACCTTAATCGTTAAAAGGACAATCTTAACGACAAAATACCATCACAATTCCTCCTTTGCCTATTAGTTAAATAACTCCACTAATGTTAAGTTTGTTAATAACAATCATTCTTAATAAGCCAGAAGACTAGGAGTAATAGCTATAGCAACTCCGAGCCCTTATAGATCAGCGAATTTAGGCCCACGTTAACCTAGATAGTGCAGCACCTTAATAAGGTCTACTATAAGAACTAGCCTATCTAGAAGTCATAGATTTTAATAAGAATGTAACCTTATATATATAGCTCTTGACAAATCAACAGAAAGCGTATAAGAACAGCAAATAATACTACAACTAGGATATAAAGTATTTCCTAAGACAGGAAGATTATCTTTAACAGATCCGCACCTAGATTACATCTATAGTATTAACTTAGAAGAAGCTACTGCTTAACCCTTCCTTAACTATTAAAGAATGGCTATCTTAGCTAAAAGAGAACACAGAACCTACCTCATTGTTTATTAGGAAGAAGGTATAACACCAGTACACAGAAGCCCTTAAGGGGTTTAAACACTTATTAAAATTAAATCAGTGGTTAGATTAATGGGAACATATAATAGTACTAGGAGAGAAGTATAAGATCCCTTAAATGTCCGATGGAATCTGGCTTTAAGATTTAGTAGAAGTTATTTAACCTTTTAGCAATACCTACTGTATAAAGTATACTACCAAATTAAATAACCCTTAGAAGTTAAGATCTTCCAAATACCACAGAGTAGTAAAGGAGCTGTAAGAAGGACTTAGAAGACCCTTAGAGAAAGCCAATACTACTACAAAAGGGAGTACCTTTAATGCAGACTTTATAGAGCAAGCTACAATGGATCACTCTAATACTACTAAAGGTCCAGGGAAAGGAACCTCAGCATATACTAGACGCTCAAAGAGAGCCGGGTCACTAGTAGACAAGGAGACGTTCCGCAAGAAGCTACTACCTATATACTTGGCATGCGAGAAACAAGGACATTCCCTTTAAGACTGTTGGTATTTATTTAAAGACAAGAGACCCAAAGGAGTTACAATCGGAGATGCTCGCATTAAAAAGGTGCTAAAGAAGGTAGAAAAGAATAAGGATCTCACTAACCAAGTTACAAAGATTAGACTTAAAGAACAAGAAGATGAGGCTTAACAACAACAGGATAAAAGCCAGGAGACAGTTAAAATCAAGGGAGAAGCTAATGCAATATTCCTAGAATTGTATCACACTAGTCAACACCATTAGGTTAGACAACGAGCTAGGGAAAAGGAGAACCCTTAGATAGCTACAGACTCAAGGGATTACATTTAAGCCTTTGGCGCCATATATCCAAGCTCAGAACAGTACCGCCAAACACTTAGGGGGTGTGATCATTAAGAGAGCACAAGCAATAAGAATTGCTACTAATTTACCACATAACCTATGGAACGAGATAGTTAACTACGCAGTATACCTTCGAGATCAAACACTATGGGAAAGCAATGGTTGGAAATTGCTATATAAGAGGTTCTATACCTACCTAGCTAATGGGTTAAGAAAGCCGCAACTAGCACACCTAAAAGCCTACGGCTATAGGGCGTACGCAATAACATTAGACGCCCAGCTGAAGAAAAAAAGGCTAAGTAAGCTAGATCCGCAAGCCTATATCGGCTACCTTATTGGCTATAACTCTACCAATATCTACAGGATCTGGATTCTGTATAAAGGTATCGTCATCTCTACTAGGGACGTTATCTTTAATAAAAAGATGTTCTTTAACGGCAAGCAAATGGACATCTTAAAGAACCTATATACTAAATTAGACACGCTAATTAAGAAGATTTAACTCCCTAATACCCTAACTAAGAATAAGGTCCTTCTAAAAGATAACAAAGAAGTATTTAAACTGTTAATTTAAGAGGAAGATAATAACGTTAATAAGCCAGTTTAAACCTTTAATAAGTTAGCAGATCTTAATCTTGCAAGAGCTCTTAAAGATATATACTATATACCACCTTCAACAGAAGAAGATAAAGAATCTCTATATACCTTTTACGTTAAGTATCCTATAAAGTTAAATATATAAGGTACTAATCAGGACATTATTAGCCAAGTAGGAGACAGGTTTTACACTTAGGGGGTGTTTAACAACTCTGTTAAAGACTTATTTAAGGAAGCCTGCAATAATAGGTTTAAAGACTTTGTTACTAAAAGGATCACTTTAGCCTATTACAGCGCCTTTATAGCAGGAAGGAAGTTTAACCTTAATAGTTAACTTAATAACAGCAAGCTAAAATTAGGCAGAATACGTGATGTTAGATTATACAGGAAGAACTTACCTCCGCCACCTTAGTCAATTTAGGACCTTAATATATATCCTCTATAAGATTAGTTCCAAGAGGCTTAATAAGCCTATCTCTAATCTTATTATTAAATAAGGTTGTTTTAAGAAACAGATAAAAAGCACGCAAAGGGACAGTAGGTTCTCAGCTTAATATAGGTGTTCGTCTATAAGACAGACAAGCACAAATTCCTCTAGAAATGCAAGGCACGCTTAGTAGTATGCGGAAATTAATAGGCCCTAGGAGATCTACCTACGAGAGCTACTATATTAGCTAGTATAACCTTCTAAACCCTTATGGCAATCACCGTAAAATTCAACCTAGAGATGATACAGATAGATGCAGTCAACGTATTTATCCATTGCAATCTTGATAAGGTCATCTATATAAAGCTACCGCCAGGGTTTAATAAAGGAAAGACAGACAAAGTACTATGCTTAAGAAAAGCCCTTTATAAACTACAACAATCCCCTCTATTATAGCAGAAGAATCTCACAAGCTTATTAAACAAATTAGGTTTTAAAGAGGTACCTCAGAAGCTGTATATTATGCTAAAAGATAGAATAGTCGTCTTCTTCTACATTAACGATATTGTCTTCTGCTACCGAAAGACAGATAAGAAAAAGGCTTAAGAAGCAATTAAGGAGCTAAGTAAGGAATACCAGATAAGTACCCTTAGCAAGCTAAAATGGTTCCTAGGAATCCATATGCTATGCAATTGTAGCCAGAGGCTCCTATAGCTATTCCAGGAAGCCTACATTAAGAAGATAGCTAACTAGTATAAGATAGATCTTAAAGGGCGTCTTCCAGATACTCCTATGGCAGAATTAGAACTCCTCCCTACTAATCACCATATAATCTGTCTGACGCGTCCGTCCCCTAATATAGACCTATTAGTCCGTCCTAGATCCCTACCAGCCTCTACAATGCTATATTAGAGAAAACTAGGTTTAGTACTCTATGCAGCCACTACAACGCGTCTAGATATTGCTTTTGCAGTATTAAGGCTGGTAAGGTTTAATTAGGACCCAAGCTAAGAGCATTATTAAGCGGCAGATAGAGTTATCTAGTACCTATATAGCACAAGAAGTAGAGCAATCTGCTATAGAGGAGATTAGGAAGGAACAAACAATAGAGGGAGAGACAAAGGAATACGTAACAAAGGATAAGACAACGGAAGAGATAGTAGAGGTAAAGCGTAATCATTTATCTGTGCCAGTGATGCATTATTTATAGACAATTCTATTAATAGAAAGAGCTTGCAAGGATACATTATAAAGCTATTTAGGGGGCTAATTACCTGGAGAGCAAATAAGTAGGGTATAGTTACGACGTTAAGCACAGAAGCTAAGTTATTAGCCCTATTACAGACAGTAAAGGAAGCTATCTTTATCAGTAGGCTGTTTAAAGTAATAACGTTACACCTAAATAAGCCCTTAATTATTAAATGCAATAACATGTAGATGCTTTAACTAATTATAGAAAACATGGTAAAGCTAATTATAAAGCTCTAACATATTAACATCTATTAATACTGGCTACGTTAGGAATACGTAATAAGACGAGTATAATTTTAATAGACAGTAATAAAGGAGATGATTGCTAATAGACTTACAAAGGCCCTGCCCAAGCAGAGGTTTTAAAGCTTTATTAATATAATCAGGATGGTGGATATTAAGGAGCAGCTAGATAAGGAGAAGCAACTAGAGGACCTAAGGGACGGTATTAGAGCAAGATGGAAGGATTTAGATGAGATTATAGTTTAATTAACTTATTAACGGACACGAGAAGGTGGCTAGCTTTGACCTCAAAGAGCTCAAAGCTAAGGGGGTGTGTTAGATAATCTATATTCTCTAAAGGCGTGGGTCACGTACATGGGTCACGTGCACTGTAAAATCTCTTTGTAGCTCGCAGCCCTAGGGCCCCAAGACATCAATCAACGATCAAGTCAAGATCATCAATCAATCAACCCATTTCATCAATGAACCCCTCTACACGAACTTCGTGACATATACCGGCCTTAAGCTATAATAGAGTAGCGCCTAGTAGGCTTTTTAATTAGGCTAATTTAGGATAGGCTATAAAAGGGGCTCTTGATTATTTATGTGGCACATAGGTGGTTATAATACAGTTTTTACTTTATATTTACTAAATAAGTATTTACTATAGCTATATCTAAAAAACATAATTATATAACCTATGTCTTTATAAACTCTTCTACTACTTTATATTTTAGCATCACTTCCTAAAGCTATTAAATTTATTATTATAACTTGGTAGTATATAGGAGGTTTATTTATACTACAGCTATAGCATTCTTAGGATGGCTCTATCGTTAAATATCTAGCCTATAGAATATTGTTTACGCTATATATATACATTCCTATTCGCTTCTAATAGGTATAAACCTATACTATAACTCTACTTAACCCCACTAGCTATTCTTATAGCCCTATACTTACTATCTCTATATCTAGTATAACTTATTCTTATAGCAGTCTGGCCTAAATAATATAATAACTAAAGATAAGAGCGTGCTTTATATATATAGCTTAACATAGTAAATCTAGCAAGTTATACTCTATTTTAATATATAACAAGCAATAAAATAACAGGTTTAATAAAAAATACTTCTAATCTAGTGGACCTAGTAATATTTACTCTTTAGTTAAGTTAATCGCTGCACCTTATAGCCAGAGGCCTTCTAAGCTAAAGCTCTATACCTAAATTTATAGAACTGCTTAAAGCCCTTAATACGGCATTAAAAAAGCTTGTTTAAATATTAACCACAATAAATACTAAATTTATAGTACTAGAGCTCCCTGTATAAAGTTATTATAAGTATTATAAAGAGCTTAATAAATAGATTAGTTAGGCGGCTTAATTAAGTGCTTATAACTGGGCTATATTTAAATATATAGGCTAGAATATCTTTAGCTTTATACATACTTTAAAAATATATACATCTACTATCGTGATAAAGATAATAGATATTACGTTATATATTAAAGGCGTACTTATATAGACTAGAGCTAATACTAGTACAGGTTTATAGGCAATATTATATTTACTAAAGAATGTCTTAAAGAATATAAAGAGCTTATTCAAGACACTTAGTCCGCCATCTTTAAAGAACTAGAAAGCAAGGTTTATTAGTTAGGCAAAATAAAATAGTAGCTTAGTAAATTAATTTTTCTATTACACCATAGATTAATATATTGTCACGGGACTTCTCCGTAACACCTTATACACGTCCACCTGTTTCCACCTACGTAGCAAGAAGAGACCGACCATGAGATGGCAATCTGACGGTAATCTACGGCAATCTGACGGCAATCTGCCGCATTCTGCCATATTCTGCCAAGTCCACCAAATCCTGCCAAGTTCTGCCAGGACCGCTACTTAAATCCTATTCTGCTCCGTGCACGTGTTAACTAAGCAACTAAACTAGCAATATATACCCTTTCTTCCCGTTTCCTTACCTTCTCTCCTTACGCAACGTCTTAACTTTATTATATAGTTTATGTATATAGCTTAATAATATCTACTTCGCTA
>Ga0307507_10003575_pt1 | contig 29664 bp, 7 predicted proteins | sample 7_EM_MG_FD_207223 | JGI IMG/M metagenome (GOLD analysis project Ga0307507, IMG submission 207223) | Populus trichocarpa ectomycorrhiza microbial communities from riparian zone in the Pacific Northwest, United States - 7_EM | ecosystem: Host-associated > Plants > Roots > Unclassified | place... | reverse complement strand
AGCTTGGTCCCTTTAGTAGATCCTATTATTAATCTTTATTAACTAATCTATTAACTCTCTTAGAGTATCCGCATCTTCTATTAGGATAATTGTGTCCTGGACTTTAGCCTTAAGTCCCTATTTATACTGTGCTATAAGCGCCCTATTATTCCACTTAACCTATATAGCTAGTATTTAAAACTATATTATATACTTAATTGCTAAAGTATATTATACTAAGTTCTAAAGCTTTTGTTCTACTGTGGTTATAGCCTTTAGGTCTCTAAATATCTGCGTTAGTTATTCTGCGAACCTATTCTAACTAGTAAATATATACCGCATATCCTAGTTAGTCGTTGTTATGCCATTAGCCTATATTTCCGTGAGATATGGTTTAAACCACTTAAGTGCCCTCCCCGTTAGGAACAATCCTGTATAGGCTACTTAATCTAATGATATTGCTAACTTTGCTCCTTTCTATACTACCTTAAAGTGCATCTGCGTAAGAAATCCCTTGAGCTTTAACTTCTCTCCTAAGAATCGTTTAATTAAAGGTAGCTTAATTCTTACTACTCTAATTCTATTAATGCGTTCTTTAAGTATCCTATTATTATCTTATAAGTAATTAACCATTTTCTATAACTAACCTTGCGTAACCACTTGAGAATCCCTATTGTCTATACTGGTATCACCTGGCCCTAAGGTTATGGCTGCCGTTAACGCCATTGTAACTAGTGCTCTAGGTGGCATATTGTTTAATCTTGTTTAATACCGTAACCTAGGTAGTAAATGTGTAACGGAACCTTGTAGTAGGAACTACGGTGGGTCCTATTATTAGGCTAGGTATATAGGTAAGAACAAATTAATAACGTAATAACAACTAGTGGAGTGGTTGCTTAACAGATTAACTCCAATTGTATTCTAAGATTTACTATAAGGAGAGAACTATCTACGGTAGGGACTAAGGTCCTTTAAATACATAACTATACTCCTAAGAAATCCTCTCTTATATGTGAGGTACGTGTTATACGTATTATATATAGGCGTACACTGCGTACACTTCGTACACTGCGTATAATATTATGTGACTCGCTTACTATTCCTCGTCACATAGTTCCACCGGATCTATCCTAAACCGTGCCTGTATTAACCAACTAGCTTCCTGCGACTCTTCCCTAAGTAGTCGTAACATCGTACTTAAAGCGTCTATAATAAACCTGACCACTAGTATCTCTGCTATAGGTACTAAAATTTGTTGCTTGCTTCTCTAGTCCCTAGATCCTTCTTCTAGGTTCCTTAATATTATAATTAATACTCCTTTAATATAACTTATACGTTTTTCTGTAATGGGTTGGTCTTAGACTACCTTTTTATTTAGCTATATATAAAAGTCTTCCTATTTATTGTTATGTCGTTGCCTATACCACTTTCTATATAACTGGTTTAGTGTGTATGGTTTGTCTATAAGAAAGTACCTTGTTATTACTGTGTTATAACATCCTTTGGTATATCTTTCTTTAAATCTAACTAGAATGTCTAGATCCTCTTCTTGTTCTAGTTTATTTAACTACTTTGTTTTAGGTGTCCCTACACTAGGCCTATTAGTAACTCTTTATATAGGTACTCTATCCCTTATATGACCTGCTATAGACCTTTTGTCTAGCTTTTACTCTTGCCATATAATGATTCTTTGCCTAAACTTATCCATAGTTTCTTATTTTCTACGTTTTGTAGCTGGATTCTTGAAGTCGCCTTGCTTCTTAATCTTAGTATTAACTTTTTAATTTTTAGGCTGAATACAGTGTTTACCTAGAATTACTGTGGTCCTCATTCGTTTGTTAAAATCTTGGCCTTTTACTAATATTCTTACTTGTTCTCTGAACTCTTGGTTCTTAAACTTACGTCCTATACTTATTTATTTATTACTAAACTAAGTTGCTGCCCTTTCCTATTGGTTTTTGTCTGTTATAAGTTCCTAAGCTGTCCTTATTATATCTTATAAGTCTGGAGCCTTCCTTATCTCTTCTTAAGAATCTTGGACCTATGGCCTTTTGCCTTTTATAAGTAGTAAGCTAGCACTAGCAGTTGTCTGCTTACTTAATTGTCTTTAAATATTACTCCTTCTATCTTATAAAGTAATGGAAATTATATCTAATGGTGTTATAATACCCGTTACTAATCTGTGTTCTATAGTGGTTTTAGTCTTTACTTTTATTGCGTTATTAAGGTTTAAGTGCTCCTAGTTAGCCTCCTTTTTGTCCTTATTACTGTTAATTAATAAGTACTTTAACTCCATTGTTATTATTGCTAATCTTTGTTTGTATATTACTGTAATATTTTAATCTAGCTTATAGAGTTGATCTTGTTCTTTATCTAACTCTTTAGTTCCTTTAAATCCTCTTGACTCTGGCTCTTATAGCTAATAGCTTATGCCATACTTAGCGTCCTTATGAATTTGGTATGTATTGTTGTAATAAAACGCAAAGTGTCTGATTGAACACTCCTTAGTCCTACGCAACATCCCTATATCTGCGTTATTATACTCTAATAACCTGGTGCCCTTTACCGTATGGTTACTCTGACTACCTTTGTAGTCTCTAGTAAAATGACCTTATTTTCTATAATTTATATAAGCTCTATCTTTAAACCATTTCTCTTGTTATAGAGTCTGCCTAAATGTCTTCTACTACTAAGATCCCTAGTTTGGCCTCTGCTCCTTGGTCCTATAATTACTTAATCCTTAACCTTTGGGTTTCCATGGTTTCTTTATCTATCTCTTAGATTCTTTGGTACCACTTAGGTCCATTGGCTCTGCGCCATTCTATGGTTTTTGGCTCTGTGTTTGCTAATGCGTGCTTTATATTTTATATAACTGTAGAACTCTGTCTTGCCCTTTCTTAGCTTGTTCCCTTTAATAGATCCTATTATTGATTTTTATTAACTAATCTATTAAGTCTTGTAGACTTTCCGCATTTTTTATTAGGATAATTGCGTCCTAGACTTTAGCCTTAAGTCCCTATTTGTACTATGCTATAAGCGCCTTGTTATTCCACTTAACCTATATTATAAGTGTCTAGAATTATATTGTGTACTTAATTGCTAAAGAATGTTATACCAAGTTTTAAAGCTTCTGTTCTGCTATAGTTAATGCTTTTAGGTCTCTAAATATCTGTATTAGTCTTTCTGAAAACCTGTTCCAACTAGTAAATATAAATTATATATCTTGGTTAGTAGTTATTATACTGCTAGTTTATATTTCTATAAGATAAGGTTTAAACTATTCCAACGCTCTTCCTGTTAAGAATAGTTCTGCGTATACTACCTAATCTGTAGGTATTGCTAACTTTACTCCTTTCTGCATGACTTTAAAGTGCATTTATATAAGGAATCCCTTAAGTTTTAACCTTTCTCCTAAGAATTATTTAATTAATAGTAGCTTGACCTTTGCTGCGCTAATTCCGTTAATGTGTCCCTTGAGTATCCTATTATTATTTAATAAGTGATTAACTATTTCCTGTAACTGACCTCTTATGATTAACTGTAAGTGTATATTTACTATACTGGTATCTCCTAATCCTGAGGTAGTTGCTGCCGTTGATGGTATTATAACTGACGCTTTGGGTGGCATGTTATTTGACTTCTCTTGTGTTTTAATACTATAACCTTAGTAGTGAATGTGTAACGGAACCTTATAGCAAGAACTATGGTAGGCTTATTAATGGGCTAAGTATATAGGTATAAATAATAAGTTAATAATGTAATAATAACTGGTGGAGTGGTTGCCTAACAGATTAACTCTAATTATATTCTAAGATTTACTATGAAGAGAGAACTATCTGGGTAGGGACTGTGGTCCTTTAAATATACAACTATACGCCTAAGAAATCCCTTCGCTATGTGAGGTATGTAAGGTATATAAGGTATGTAACAGACCTTATAGAGCTTATAGAGCTCACAGAGCTTATTATATAACTTGGCTACCATTCCTTGTTATATAGTTCCACCGGTTCCATCCTGGACCATGCCTATATTAACTAACTAGCTTCCGCTGACTCCTCTCTAAGTAGTTATAATATTGTACTTAAAGCGTCTGTAACAGTATTTGCCCATCTTTATTATGGAGGGCTATTACTAGGTATAGTTCTAGCAGTTGTACGTAAGTGCAAACCACCATTATTTAATATATGCCTCTCCTATAATGCATGCATCTTAGGGGGATTCTCTAGGTGTTTTTTAGGGTTCTTTTAGTTGGTTTAGTCTTTTTGGGCCAGGCGCAGCAAGAGCTCCCAAGTTTAGTGTTAATAAGATAATTTAAGTAGATATATATAGAGGCCAAGAAGAAGATAAATAGGAAGTTTTAAAGATTATTAGTTATAAAGATATTAATAGTAAAATATAGTATAAGGTTAAGTAGATAGGCTATAATAAGACTACCTAGGAACTGCTAAATAACCTAAAAAACGCTATAAGAAAGGTACAGAAGTATTAGAAGAAATTAGGTTAAGTAGTATTAATAAAAAAGGATTACTAAAAAATAAGTTATCTAAGGAGAACCTAAAAGGAGTAACTACTATGCTACTTAGAGCTGTTTCAACCTCTATTAAATATAAATCCTTTTTTTTATCTTCTTCTATTTTATAAAGGCCTTACTTAGTAAGATAAAGTTTCTTTAAACGAACCTTATAACCCTTTTTAAGACAGACTAACTAAGTGGAGGTATTTATTTAATCCTCTAAGGCTTTTTATTTATAAATAGAGGTAGTAAAATAAACGGAGGCAGCTTTTAATTCTACCGTATAAGTATAGCGTAGTTCTTTAAGGGCAGCTAATAGCTTACTATTAAGCTTTTTAGTAGTGGACTAAATCTAAAACCTTATAATAAATTAGATAAAGTACTAGACGTTTATAAAGAATAATAAGACGTATATACTTAGTGTTAGAGACAGATTAAATATTATAGGACGATTATATGTTTAATTTTATATACTTAGTATAGAAAGAAGGTTAGCAACTAGATAAAGCTATAATTATAATATATACTAACTTTTTCTTAGCATAATAAGAGTAGGAAGGCATAATTTTACCTAGTAAGGGAATTGTTAAAAGTATATTAGCATAATAATTAAATACAGAGTATCTAATAGGAGGCATTAAAAATAATAAAGGTTACTAAATTAAAGACGGGAATACTATACCTCTAGTAAATAACTTAGAGATATAAAATATCTTTAAGGACAAAGATAAATAATTATTCATTGCTTAACGTCCGATTCGGATCCCTATTGGGCCCACGCGGACTACTCCTTATTTATATATGGGGAGAAAACTCTATTTAAGAAAATAAGAAAACCCCATAATCTATCTCCCCGCCTTTTAGGACTTGCATGCGGGGCGCCTATAAGTTACCTATAGTGCTCTACTACCTTACTTTATAACCTCCTTAGGAACCACTGCTGCCGTAATAAGCCTACAGACGCGCTAGTATCGCAAACTTAACTCTACTACTGTAGAGTTATTAAGGGGCGCCTAGTACTCGCCCCTTTGCCTTTTATTACTATTTCCTTTGCAACCCAGAACTGGTCTAGTACATTTTAGCTAATAAGCCACTGGGTAACCGCCTTAAGACCTTTTTATATTAAGAGTAGTGTATTATAGTTCTCTATGCCAGCTACTAAGAGCATTGCTTCTTAGTGCGTAGGGGGTATAGCAGTATTACGTATTTTAGTGTCTGTCTTAGCCAGCCATATTTATATCTTAGGCTACCTACTAGGACACCCACCTAATAGAGCTAATCTTTTAGTCCTATTATTCCTATTCTTAAAAGTGTTGCTATTGTGTTTTCCGCCTTTATTAGGCCTTCTTGGAGCCCTTAGGTATTTACCCCCCATAGCGTTAACTATACTATAGCTTAGGTTCCTCTTACCTAAGATAGCCTCTGTACCTTTAACTCCTATATACCTCTCCAGTGTTGGTCTAACCAGTATTGTGTTACGGTAGATGGTTTTCCAGTACTCTTTTATACTCTACTTTAGCTCCTTTTTTTCTCTTACTGTTGTTTTTACTAATCTCTTACGCGTCTCTCTTCCTCCTTTATATAGGCCTGGGCCCTAACACGGCACTATTCTTCTTCTACTTTCTTTACCTGTTTCTCTAATATATCTTCCCTACTTTGGGGTTGTTAGTTTGTTCTCCTATAGGGCACCTTAGGGTTACTCTATAGTTTATTTAGGCGTGTCTTAATATACTTTATAATATTAGAGTTACGCTCCCTTTACACCCTTTGCATTGCAGCGGCTTCAATATATAATTATAGGGGGGGGATATTAGCTTCCTTCTTAAGCAGTACTGTGGCCGTTCGCTTATACCTGCCTGTTATACTCTAGAGACAAGCTATTTGGACCTTTTAGAGTAGTTTAAGGAGTAATTTAGGGGGGCCTTTCTTGGATTCTCCTATAGCCCAAACACTAAATCCATATGTTATGGTTAGCCAGACAACTGCTATATATAGTAGGCGTGACCTCTAGAAGCATGGACCCTATATAGAATTAACAATCCTAGATATTACGATATACTATACTTAGCCCTTACGGGCCGCTTATAACGTATATACGCTCCACCAAAGCTTACTGTCTACCTATACTTCTAATACCCTTAGGCCTTAAACTGGTTAACCCCTAAAGCCTTAAATATAAATTACATGCTAGAGATCTGTAGATTAGTTGCGTTTTCTTATAAAGTAGATTAGCTAGTATTTCTCTAGTAAGAATTAGACTCTATATTATCTTGCCCATTCTATATAGGTGTTATAGGCTTTCTCTAGTATTCTATAATTCTCTACGGCTATTAGGCCGTATATAATTAGGTTTATATTGTTAATAAAGCCTATCCCCTAGGTCGCCCCTTTCTTAAAGAAGTTAAGTAGGTTGCTTACAAAGAAAAGGAAGAGTATAGGTAAGAGGGGTAATTCTTATAGTATTCCTATTATAACTGCAATAGGGGGGCTCTAGTATCCACTAAAGACTAATAATGTTTCTTTCTAGCCTATAAACCCTTAAACAAATTGTATAATCTATTCTGGAAAGCCCTTTACCCTAAGGATATATAGGAGGCGCTTATAGGGTATATTATTATAGGCACCACTAATATCTAAGCTAAGCATTAATACTATAAAGTCCCTTTGCATTACCTATGTAGACTTAATAGTGGTAGCGAGTAGCGTAAGTACTAATAGTGTTAAGCGGTTCTTTCTTGCCCCTATTTAACTTTGTAGTAATAGGGCGTGTTCCTCAGCCATATCTACTATGCAGTCTACTATTACCCTTTCTAAGATTTTGCTAAGGGTGTTTTCTAAGGTAATAGGGCAGTAGCTTTCTAGGATTAAATAATCTACTTTGCCTTTTTTTTTATAGGATAACCATCGTTATGGATCTTCTAAGTCACGGGTAGTAGCCTATAGTAAAGCATGCTTTGGCTATATCTGTAAGCCAAGGTGCTATAAGTGGTCTATAGGTTTTTAAGGCCTTATTTAGAATTCCATCTGGTCCTAGTACTATATTATTTAAAAGGCGGCTAATGGTTCTAGCCATTTCCTCTATTATCATATCGCTGTCAACCCGCAGGCGAGTTACCAGTATTTTACCTATAATATTACTAAGGTCTACTGGAGCTGGTTAAGGGAAGAACCTTTCTATAAGGATCTTTACCTTCTCATTATTATTATTAGTGGCCTATATTTCCCCTACTCTTCGTAGGGGTAGTAGGTATGGGTCTTCTACTAGGCGCCCTACCTTTTTCTTTAACTATTTCACCATGGCCTAAAGGCCCTTATTATAGGGGAGGCTTGGGTTAGAAGTGTGCTTATTTATAAACCATCTCCAGTTATTCCTTACTTCTTTTTTTAGGGTATTCTTTAACTAGTTTCTTGTGTCTTTATATCATCTCTTATCTTTAGGGTTATAGCTGCTTATATATTTCCTTCTTGCTCGTTATTGGCTAGCAATAAGAACCGCGTATTATATAGACTACGCGTATTGCGCGTAGGGGCCTGGTTTTAAGACTAGGCAGTGCTTTTCTAGCCCGTTTTTAATTGCTACCTAAATCCTTTTTAATCTTTAGTTAATTTCCTTAGGGGTAGCTAACAAGCCTCACTTATTTGGTATTAGGTAGATTTCTTCTAGGTCTTAAAGTTGTTATTTAACTATACTAAGAAAACTGTCTGTCTTAAGCTTCCTTATTGCGTATCTTTTACTATTTAGTTGCGCCTTAATATCTAGATCTAGTTATATCTAAATAGGGATATAGTCTAAGGCGAGTGCCTATTCTTCTTCAGGGTTGCACCTTTTAAGTCTCTAGTATAGGCCTTCGTCCATAAATATAAGGTTAATTATACTTCTAGCAGTGCCTTATTGCCATATAATTGCTCCTAGGGGGGTGGCTAGCTTAAGGCCCTAGATGTCTATAGCTCTTAGTAGGTACTCTACCTATCGGTTAGCAGCAATATGGATACCTCCCTACCATAGATAGTAGAGGTTTATGTCTCCTAATAAAATAAACTCTGTGCCTTTAGTTTCCAGTAAGCTTATTACTAATATAATATTCTCTATTTATGGGACGCCTTCGACCCTAGGGTTATACACATTAATAATTTATACCGGTCCCCTATATGTCTGGATTATTATAACTGCAATATCTAGGTTAATTGCCTGCTATAACTATAAGGATAGGCTAATAGCCTTGCTAATCATAAAGCATACGTATATGGCTGCTTTTGGTTCATACAGGAGCTGGAATCCTTAGGGGCAGTATGTTAATTATATATAGGTATTATAATACGGCTCTTATATAGCAAGGATATAGTATTTCTCTAGGTCTAGACTATCTAGTAGGGGCCTTGCAAGACAGTGGTTTGTATTGCCGCAGTTATACTATATAATAGATAGGTGGCGGACCCCTAGTAAGGATCCTTTATCTCTCTTTCATTCCTTACTTCTTCTATTTCCACTTTCTCTAGGATATTTAGAACTTCTATCTCTTGTGTTTATACCCTAGTCGCTACTTATTTTGTGTAAAGCTTTCCATTTCTATGTCTTATGTTCCTACTAGCGCTTCTATATTTAAATCTATTATTATCTCTAGTTCTTCCCCTAATCTTACTAGTCGGCTATATGCCCTTTATAGGTCGGTTGCAAATATTATATTTGCTGTGTTAAGTCTAATTCTTAATTATCCTGGTCTTAAGCTTGCTGTGGATATCTATAGGGGTCTTCCTACAAGGTATCCTCTCCCTTATATACCCTGTAACCCTTGTGTCCCCTATAACCCTTATGTCCCTGTTCAGTCTAGTGATATTATGTGGCGCCGCTTCTAGCCTATTAAGGCTTGGGATGGCTGGCCTAGCCCCTATTACTAAAGGTAGGAAATGCTGGGAAGGCACCTATGTCCCCTTAGCTTATTGCCTATTATTTCTATTTATATAACCTAGCGTGCAGTTATTCCTGTAGCTGTTGAGCCCTTGCCTTCTATCTCCTGTATTTAATGCAGTCTTCTCTCTCCTACGCCTTATGTGTGCTTTGGTGGCAGTTTGCGCATTTTGTTTAGTCTTGGTTTAAGCAGTGTCTTATATTATAGGTGTTACGGACGCTTTAAGTACGATGTTATAACTACTTGGAGAAGAGTCGGCGGAAGCTAGTTGGTTAATATAGGCACGGTCCAGGATGGATCCGGTGGAACTATGTAATAAGAAATAGTAACTGAGGTCACGTAGTGTTAAACGCGTTAGCTACGTTAAATAAGAGGGATGTTATGTTTAATACAGATAATACGTACCTTACGTACAAGAGAGGATTTCTTAGGAGTACGGTTGTGTATTTAAAGGACCTCAGTCCCTACCGTAGATAGTTCTCTCCTTGTAGTAAATCTTAGGATATAATTGGAGTTAATCTGTTGGGCAACTACTCCACTAGTTATTATTATATTGTTGTTTTGTTCTTACCTATATACCTAGCCCAATAATAGAACCCACTGTAGTTCCTGCTATAAGGTTCCGTTACATATTTACTACTAAGGTTACGGTATTTAAACAAGATCGAATAATATGCCACTAAGAGCAGCACTAGTTACAACGGTGTTAATGGTAGCTATAACCTTAGGGCCAAGTGATACCAGTATAGATAAGGGGGATTCTTAAGTGGTTACGCAAGGTCAGTTATAGGAAATGGTTAATCACTTATAAGACAATAATAGGATACTTAAAGAACGCATTAATGGAATTAGAGCAGTAAAGATTAAGTTACCTTTAATTAAACGATTCTTAGGAGAGAAGTTGAAGCTTAAGGGATTTCTTACGTAAATGCACTTTAAGGTAGTATAAAAAGGAGTAAAGTTAGCAATATCATTAGATTAAGTAGCCTATGCAGGATTATTCCTAATAGGGAGGGCACTTAAGTGGTTTAAGCTGTATCTTACGGAAATATAGGCTAATGGCATAATAACTACTAACTAGAACGTACGGTATATATTTACTAGTTAGAATGGGTTCTTAGAGTAACTAACGCAGATATTTAGAGACCTAGAGGCTATAACTATAGCGGAACAAAAGCTTTAGAACTTAGTACAACGCACTTTAGTAATTAAGTATACAACATAGTTTTAAACACTAGCTACATAGGTTAAGTGGAATAATAGGGCGCTTATAGCACAGTATAAATAGGGACTTAAGGCTAAAGTCTAGGACGCAATTATCCTAATGGAAGATGTGGATACTCTAAGAGAGTTAATAGATTAGTTAATAAAGATTAATAATAGGATTTACTAAAGGGAACAAGCTAAAAGAGGGCAAGATAGAGTTCTATAGTTGTATAAGGCGTAGAGTACGCAATAATAGACATAGAGCTAAAAACTATAGAATGGCGTAGAGCTAATGGACCTAAGCAGTACCAAAGAAACCTAAAGATAGGAAAAGAAACTATAGAAACCTAGAGGTTAAGGATTAAGTAATTAAAGGACCTAGGAGTAGAGGCTAAACTAAAGATCTTAGCAGTAAAAGACGTTTAGGCGGACTCTACAGTAAGAAAAATGGTTTAAAAATAGGGCTTATATAAATTGTGGAAAATAAGGTTATTTCGCTAGAGACTATAGAGGTGGTTAAAGTAACTATACAGTAAAGGGAACTAGACTAGTAGACGGCACGTATATACAAAGAGATAACGGTATACTGCAAGGAATAAAAGAGTGTTTAATTAACAGTTTTGTGTATTATTATAACAACGCATACTGAATTTATAAGGACGCTAAGTACGGCGCAAGCTATTAGCTATAGGAGCTATTATTATTTAAGTTTAAAGAAACTAGTAAACTAGCTTATAGATTAGATATTAAAGACAATAAATTTAATATAGGTGAAGCATTTACTAATAATAAGGCAATAAAGGCAGCTTACTAGAAGCATATAAACCTTAGAGAAGTTAAAATAGAAGTAGAGACTAAGACTATTATAGAATAAGGTTTAATAACGGGTATTATAATACTATTAGATACGATTTCCATCGCTTTATAAGATAATAGAAGTAATGTTTAGAAGAAACTAAGCAAGTAGATAACTACTAGTGCTAGCTTATTATTTAATAAAGGCAAAAGGCCACAGGCTTAAGATTTTTAAGAAGAGATAAGAGAAGCTTAAGATTTTTAAGATAAGATAAGATATACCTAAGGACCCATAACGGACGAAAACTGATGGGAAAGGGTAGTAACTCAGTTTAGTAATAAATAAATAAGTATAGGACGCAAGTTCAAAAACTATAAGTTTAGGGAATAAATAAGAACGTTAGTAATCTTAGATAAACATAGTGTTTAGCCTAAAGATTAAATAGTTAATACTAGAATTAAAAAGTAAGACGACTATAAAGATCTAGCTGCAAGACGCAGAAAATAAGAAACTATAGATAAGTTTAGGATAAGAATTATTGCATAGCAAGAGCAAAAGCTAGATAAGAGATTAGCTATACCAGGTTATATAAGGAATAGAGCACCCATATAAAGAGTTATTAATAGGCCGAGTATAGGGACACCTAGGGTAAAATGGTTAGATAAACTAGAATAAAAAGAGAATCTAGATATTCTAACTAGGTTCAAAAAAAGATATACTAAAGGATATTACAATGTAGTAATAATAAGGTACTTTCTAATGGATAAACCATACACACTAAACCAGTTATACAGAAAGTGGTATAGGCAACGACACAATAACAAATAGAAAGATTTCTGTATATAGCTAGACGAAAAAGTTGTCCAAGACTAACCCATTATAGAAAAATATATATGTCACATTAAAGGAGCATTAATTATAACGTTAAGGAACCTAAAAGAAGGATTTAGGGACTAGAGAAGTAAGTAATAAATCTTAATACCTATAGCAGAGATACTAGTAGTTAGGTTAACTAGGTATAGGTTTAAACTTAAGAATAAAGACGAACTATAAGTTGACCTAAAACATGCAGCGTATTATATACTATTGTGGATAGCTTGTGTGGATAATATATATAATATATATAGAGTACCTAAAGATAAGAACCGGAAGTACTTAGTAAGAATATATTAGGTACTAGAGGAAAAGCGGTTTAAGAATACTAAGTATATACATAGTTAGCACCTAGTAAAAGTATAAGGTTAAAGAGACTTAATACTTTAACTAGGAAGATTCCTTATGGAAGAATACCTAGATAGATAATAGTGGTGGGAGTGCCCAGAGAATACTTATCTATAGTATATAGAGGAAAAGAAACAAACTAAGTATTAGCTAAAGTTAGACTAAGTATAGGCAGGATTAAACAGCCAATAGTTAGGAAAAGGGGAGGTATATAAAACTAGAGGAAACTAGTATTAGAGCCTTAGACCCTTAAAGGAATTTAAGGTCAGTACCTAAATTTATAAATTAAGTGGCAAGATTAGCAGTTTGAAGCATTAGTAGATAGTAGAGCAACTAGGAACCACATATTACCAAAAGCAGTAGAAAGGATAGGGTTACTATATAGACAGAAGGAACACCTATATCCACTTATAATAATTTTAGGAGATTAGATAGCCTATAGAGGAGGTATTATTAATCTTAAAATAGGACCTATTTAGATAACTATTAAAGGGAGACCAGTTAGAATGTCTTTTAATATCCTACTATTAGGATAGAATAAGGCGATATTAGGAATACCTTAGTTATAGAAGTATAATCTAAAGATTAATTAGGTTATAGGTTAGGTCAATATTAAGGATATATAATAGCGTAAAGTGCGACAGTAAACTAAGTTGGTATAGTACTAAGTTAGAGCGATATATAAAGAGACTAAGTAAGGCTTAAGTTATATACCAAAGAGATACTATAAGTATGGTAAAAAGTTATAGTTACCAGAAAGTGAAAAGCTATTAGAGCATATAGTATGGGACCATAAAATAGAATTAGAAGAGGAAATAAGTCTAAAGTTCTTTCTAATTTACAAGCTTACTGAAACCGAGTTAGTAGCGCTTAAGGAGTTTATCTAGGAGAACTTATAAAAGGGATATATTAAACTATTATAGTTATTAGTAGAATATCCAGTACTATTTATCCCAAAGAAAAACGGAAAACTTAGAATATGTATAGACTATAAATAGTTAAATAGTATTACTAGGAAGAATAGGTATCTTTTACCCTTAATTAGCGAAATCTAAGACAGGATAGGCAACGTAAAGATCTTTATAAAGATAGATCTAAGATAGGCGTACCATTAAATTAGAATTAAGGAAGGTAATAAATAGAAGGCAGCCTTTAGGTTAAAGGAAGAACTATATAAGCTATTAGTTATACAATTTAGGCTTATAAACGCACTAGCAACATTCTAGAAGCGAATTAATAGTGTGTTAGGAGAACACCTAGATGAATTTATTATAGTATACCTTAACAACATTATTATCTACTTAGAGAGTAAGAAAGAGTATAAAGAACACGTTAAATAGGTCTTAAAGAGACTATAAGAAGAACAGATGCTAGTAGTAATTAAAAAATGCGAGTTCTTTACCCAGAAGACTAATTTTATTAGATTTATTATTAAACTAGGCCAACTTAATATAGATCTAAAGAAGATTGAGGCTATAGTGAATTAGTAAAAACTAGAGAATGTTATACAGTTAAGATTGTTCCTAGGGTTTTGTAATTACTATAGGAGGTTTATAGCGCAATGGTTATAGAATATTAAGCTATTTACGCAGTTAACAAAGAAAGAAGAACTATAGGCATAGGGAAAGAAGTAATAAGAACTATTTAAGAAAATTAAAGAGTTGTTTACCTAGAAGCCAGTTCTTAAGATCTATCAACCAGGTCTAGAGACGGTTATAGAAATAGATGCATTAGACTTTACACTAGGGGTATACTTTATACAGAAATATTAAGATGGATGGCACCTAGTGGCATACTATAGTTAAAAGATAATACTACTAGAATTGAACTATAATATCTACAATAAAGAGTTGTTAGGTATAGTTACAGCACTTAAAAAATAGAGAGCATTTTTGCAAGGCATAGAGAAACCATTTATGGTTAAGATAGACTATAAGAACCTTATAGGATTCCTAATAATAAAGGAACTCAACCGAAGACAGGTTAGATAGGCGGAAATGCTTACAGAATACCATTTCGAAATTTAGTATACTAAGGGTATAGATAATATATAAGCAAACGCTCTAAGCAGAAAGGCTGAACTATAAAGTAATAAAAAGCTATTGGGAGCTTTGTTACAAAAGGATTAAAATAGACTAATTAGATATAATTATCCAAAGATTATAGCAACTAAGGAAAGTCAGATCTATAAATTACTAGAGAGTAATTGGATATAGAAGATCTAAGAAGTATAGGCAGAGGATCCAAACTCAGAGCAATATAAAAATAGAGAAGTAATGTATATGCCTAAGTCTATTACAGAAGAATTTGTTAAGGAATTCTATAAGGGAATAACATAAGAACATAATAGAGCTATAGGCTTAGTATTAAGACTTTAAAAGGAGTATATTATTTAAAGAATCTGGGGACTAGTAAGATAAGTTATAAAAAAATATCTAGATTGCTAAAGAAATAAACTAATAAGGCATAAGCTGTACGGAGGGCTATAACCTATTAAGACACCAGGAAGACCATAGGAGGTTATATTATAGGATTTTATTGTTAAGTTACCAAAGTTAAGAGATCCTATTATAGGATAAGATTATAACGCGATTTTAGTAATAGTGGATAAGCTAATAAAGTAGGGATACTTTATAGTATGCACTAAAGAGATATTAGTAGAAGATATTGCTAGAATCTATATAAAAGAAGTATTTGCAAGACACGGAGCACTAGATAAGATTATATTAAACAGAGATCTAAGATTTATAGTAGTATTTTAGGAAGTATTTCTGGCAGAATAAGGGGTTCGCGTAGTAATATCTATAGCATATTATCCGCAGACGGATAAACAAACGGAAAAACTAAACTAGACACTAGAGCAGTATTTAAGGCACTATATTAATTATATATAGAATAATTGGGTATTGTTATTACCAGTTACATAGTTTACATACAATATAACACTATAAGAAGGAATGGGGATATTACTATTTAAGGCGAATTACGGATATAAGCTAAGAACATCATTATTACTATATTAAGTAAAAAAGACGAGTAGCACAGCTAAGCATAAAATAGAGACGTTAGTGAATCTTTATATAGACCTTAAAGAAATAGCTAAACTAGTATAAAAGCGAATAAAAAGATACTATAATGCTAAGAGATCTAAGGGACCAGATCTTAAGGAGGGAGATAAAGTATGGCTACTATATAAAAATTTTAAGAGTCGATAACCAAGTAAGAAGTTGGACTATATTAGACTAGGACCTTTTGAAATTAAGTAAAGAATTTTATTAGTTATATATAAGTTAAACCTACTAGCTAAAATAAAAATCTACCCTATATAACATATCGCAATGCTAGAGCCAGTATATGGGAATATTAAGCCACTAGTCTATAAAGCAGACACGTATAAAGGACAAGAGGAAGATAAATAGTAAGTTTTAAAGATTATTAGTTATAAGGATGTAGATAACAAAACGTGGTATAAAGTAAAGTAAATAGACTATAGTAAGACTACCTAGGAACTACTAAGCAACCTAAAAAACGCTATAGGAAAGGTATAGGAGTATTAAAAGAAAGCAGGTTAGGTAATATTAATAAAGAAGGATTGCCAAAGAACAAGTTACTTAAGGGGGACCTAAGAGGAGCAATTACTAAGCTACTTAGAGTTGTTTCCCTTATAGGAGGAGAGCTAGTCCTTTTATTATCTAGCTTAAACAAACCCTATTAAACAAGTTTCCACTCCTTAGAATGGACCTTCTCACAAACACATTTAAGACGTTAAAGACGAGCATAAGCTAAACATTAAGCTTTAAGGACGCGTGCGGACTCTTTTAAGGCACGTTAAACCTCAAGTAGCGCAGAGGCCAGCTTACCATTAAGCTTTATAGTAGTAGATTAAACACAAGACCCTATAATAAGTTACTTAGGGAACTTAAAGACTGTTAAGAGTTATAGAACGCGTATACTTAGCGTTAGAGATAAAGCAAACATCGCAGGACAATTAAACGTTTACTTTAGTATACTCAGAGCAAGAGGAGGGTTATTAAGACGTAGGACTTACTAGCGTAACATAAACCAACCCCTCTTTAGCGTAATAAGAGTAAGAGATCGCCATCACTTCACCCAGCAACAGTATGGAGGAAACTATACAAAGGCAACGCTCAACCCAGGAAAGAGAAGAAGAAGCTTTAGGTATAATAAGTATAGATATTAACCAGACTGATTAAACGGACATTATACCTCTAGTGGACAACTTGGAGATATTAGGAATCTTCAAGGACGAAGATAAAAAGGAGGGAGATAGTGTTACGGACGCTTTAAGTATAATATTATAACTACTTAGAGAAGAGTCAGCGGAAGCTAGTTAGTTAATATAGGTACGGTTTAGAATAGATTTGGTGGAACTATATAACAAGGAATGGTAACTAAGGTTATATAGTGTTAAACGCGTTGGCTGCGTTAAACGAGAGGGACGTTATATTTAACACAGATAACACGTACCTCACGTATAAGAGAGGATTTCTTAGGAGTACAGTTATATATTTAAAGGACCTTAGTCCCTACCGTAGATAGTTCTCTCCTTATAGTGAATCTTAGAATATAATTGGAGTTAATCTATTAGGCAACTACTCTACCAGTTATTATTATGTTGTTGTTTTGTTCTTACCTATATACCCAGCCTAATAATAGAACCCACCGTAGTTCCTGCTACAAGGTTCCGTTATAATAGGGGCCTGTATAGTAGCCGCAGCATACCTATACTATGTATATGGTTTAGGTGTGTCCCTATTATATATAGCGATAGCATTATTCTAGGTGTAGTCTATAGTTATAAAGTCTTATATTGTATATAAGGCTATTTATGATTATTCCTTTTTGGATAAGGAGTTTTTACATTCCTAGTGTATATGTGCTAACGATAAGGGAGCTATATATTTATCTAACGTCTCCCTAGTAAGTCTTTAGCGACTTTTATATCCTCTTATTATTTTTATTATATGCTTAGTTTGTATTTTCCTATTAAAGCTATTAGATTTGGGTAATCTTAAGTCCTAAAATAAGGTGTTCCGTTTATCTTACTATCTCCTATATAATTGCTATATTATCCACCTAGCGTCCCTTTTCTACCCTAAGGCTTATAGGAACCGCTAGGACTTTAACTAAGTAATCCTTATAGAGTACTTTTATACTAATATATTTACCTAGCCTATCCCCTACCCTTATAGCTTATTCCTTTGCCTGTTAGTCCTTTAGGGTAACTCTAATGTCTCCGCTTCTAAGGTGTTGGACTATAATAGTATTATAGACCTCTTTGCGAATCTCTATAAGAACTTCTATTTCTGATTATCCCCTAAGCCCCTCTGCTTTTTCTATATTTGGTTATATTATAATTATATACCTGGTTGTTGTCTTATAGGGGGTAGGTTCCCTATACTATAGAAGCATAGCTACGGCGGCCCAAGTGCGGTTCGCTGGTAAAGGGGGTTTTTATTTATTTTTAATTTTGCTTAGCTATTAGAGGATTTAATTAAGGGTTTGCTAGAGGGGCACCTAAGGTTCACTAGACTAGCGGAGCTATTCTACTAGCTATATTAGTTTATTATAGCTAACGGTTACTCCCCTATAATTCTAAATACTAGACGCGTCTAATAGGCTTTATATTTTGTCAGATGCTTTCTTAATAGAGGTATTTCCGCTTTATAGTGTGGTATTCGCCCGTCTTTGTTGTGGAGGGCCATTGCTAGGCGTGGTTCTGGCGGTCGCGCGCGAGTACAAACCACCGTTGTTCGACGTGTGCCTTCCCTACGATGCATGCATCTCAGGGGGATTCTCTAGGTGATTTTTAGGGTTCTTTTGGTTGGTTTTGGTCTTTTTGGGCCGGGTGCAGCAAGAGCTCCTAGTTAAATAAGTCTTTGGGGACTAAGGACAAAGATAAAGAGGAGGGGGATAGTATTACGGACCATATATTAATAGTAGTACTATAACTAACTACCGGTACTATAGCAAGATATAAAACTACAGCCTAGAAGGCTCCAAGACAGTATTAGCACTACCCTTATATATATTGTATATCTTACTACCTGTCTCTATTGCCTATACCAATCGCCACCTATTTTATATATATATTATACCTAATTTCCATAGATTTAGAATTAAGTTACTTATTTAATTATGCTACACTATAAAGCTTATAGTTATAAGCCCGGCCTACCTACCGTACTATATTTAATATTTATATTTAGCGCTTACTAAGCAATTAATTTACTACCTTATTTAAGAAGTTACCACTTCTACCACCTTTATAAGTGTCTTAAGCTTCTTTACCTACTAAATAAACGGACGAATTATACCCAACCAGTTAATAAACTAATAAATTTAAAATATTAAAATAAGGTTTCGCTAAGACGCTAACTGGACCCTTCTTAACCCTTTTAAATTAAAAGTAACAACTTTCTATAACTAGTTACAATAGATAACTCCCGTAGTACTATAAGCTTATAAATAGGCCAGATACATAATAGGGACCTAAAAAACTAGATATAAGGCAATAAGCTAGAAACGAGGCAGGTCCTAAGGCCAGATATAAGGCTAATATTAAATAGACAATTACTAAAATAGTATAGAATAATCTAAGCAATACTATAACTTAGCTAGATACTAGATGGATAGTCACTAAATAACACTTAATTAAGAAACTATATTACTATTAGCGAACGAGCACCGTTTAAAATTAAATATAAAGTTTGCTTATAAGCAAAGCATATTAAATATCTACTTCGGTTCCACCCCAAGCGTCCTCCTTAGTTATAGCTTAAATACTACCCTAAACACCCTTCTTACCTACAAATTAAATAACTACCCTAAGTGTCTACCCTAAGCACAGATTAAAAGGATCTACCTTAAGCATAGATTAAATAACTACATTAAGTGCAGATTAAAACACTATACCTAAATTAAACAATTTAGTAAAGCCGCCTATAAAGAAGGCACCAGTTCAACCTATAACGGCACTAGCCTATATTGGCACTAGTTATAATAACTATAACATTACTAAATATAATATCTATAACGTTACCAAAGCCTTAATATTGGCCTATTGCTAAATCAAATTAAACTAAACTAGAGCCTTAATACCGGCCTATCGCTAAATGTCGGTATACTCGCTTTATCAACGTGCACGAATATCACTGTATTGCGATACGTATGCGGTGTTAAAGTTGGTAGTTATTATTATCTAGAAGTAAGGGGTTGCTCCAAGGTTAGGTTAGCTAGCCTCACTTTATAGTCTTATAACCACGTCACATAACTAACATTCCAATACTAGAGCAACTCTAAAAAGAAGGCTAATCTACACTTTAAAGTCAAGTTTACTTCTAGACTATTCATAGCGTATACACAATAGCTTCTACGCTCCTTTTACAGGTCCGTAATTATATAACCCGTATTACAGCTCGTATAAATGTCTCTAAACCAAAGCCTATAAAATACTGTATTACGGAGATACTACGCTAAGGAAGAGAAGAAGAAGAAGAGTTGTTAGGGGTAGTAGGTTAACATATCGCGAGGGCCGCCAAGGCGCTAGTGGTAAGCGAGCTAATAGCGATTTTCTATACCGGGCATGGAAAATCCTGATTGGTTGGTTAAATTTAGGGTCTATACTATTACAATTAGTTACCTAACGCTAAGCTAAATCTAAGTTCGTTCATTCAACCCATCCTATAACTTATAGGTCAATTCGGTTCGTATTAATAAGCCATTAAAGAGCCACGTAGGGTTTTCCCTTCGTCATGGCGTTAGTAGGGTTGGCCTCTCTATTAATCCATTTCACCTCCATAATCTGTCTCCGTTCATAGGCTTGCTGGAGGCACATTATATTAATCATCAGGCGTTTTTCTTAGGTAGTTCCAAGTCGTACTAGACAGTTATATAAGGACTTAGAGTTAGTGCAAAGCATAAGTAAAAGGTTGATTTGTAGGATCTTGTCTACTATAGACTTAATCGCAACGCCGATGTCAAAGCCGTAGGCTATGCCATAGAGTTTAAAAGCTAGTACACTCTAAGTAACTCTTTTATACTTAACTAAGCTCCAATGGACGATATTAGCCTTCTTTATAGCATTAGCTAGTATAAGGATGTAGCTGATCTACAAAGAGAGGTCCTTATTGTTAGTAAATAACGCGTCCGTAAATACCAGTAGCTATAGGGTTTTAATATCTAACTTAACAAACTTAAGACCTCTATTAGCGTTCTCAATTTGCCAGTTTAGACGCTTATTTAACTGTTTTATATCTTTCTTGTTGGGGTTAATTACCTAGGCGGTAAAGAATAAATTAAATAAGGCTTCTGGCTGGTATACTAAAGCGATATATACACCTCTAGTATGTTAAGTAATATACTGGTTCTTTAGAGTTAAGGTTCTTATGGCTCCTCTTAATCCTATACTTATAGCAAGCTTGGTGCTAATCGTACTAAGGTTTATACATTATCGTTCCTAAGTAAGCGTAATGCTCCCATTAGTTAGTAGCTAAATAACTCTACCATTAAACTTAATGGGTGTATCGACAGTGAGTTATTCCTATTCCTTAGCCATAAACTTAGCCTTATACAGCTCGTTTTGCTCTACGTTTATAAAGGTCTTATCTACCAGGAATAGAGTATCGTTGGTTTATAGGCCTATAATACCAAAGGGTTTATTACTTTATAGAAGGCAGGGGTTGTATATAGACTAGTCCATATGCAACTGTTAAATATAATATAAGTAATATATCTTAAACCAGTAGTTACCGGCTTCCAGTACTCCATAGAGTGGTTTTATAACCTTTAGAATGGAGGCCTTGTTAATCCCAAGTTGCTTAATTAGCTTATGTGGAGGTCGTACATAGAACTCTTAATTCAGTGTAGTGGTTAATTATACATAGGCCTATGAAATATCTTAGAGGTAAAGTCGTGCCTATAAAAGCTTTATGGCGGCGATATAGAGAATTAGTTATTAGCTAACTTGTTAAATAGTTAGTAATTAGGTAAGAACCAGTTCCTTTTTTAAGTTATTATAAGCTTGCACAACTAGTTGGGATTTCTTAAAGGCTTTATTAGTTCCCTTGTTTTTAATCTCGTCAACAAATTGCGAGTTAAAGAGTTATACGCCTTATGGTATATCCGTAAGTCTTATAATCTCGAAAACTCCCTTCTTAAGTAGACTAGTAAGCTCCTTTTGTTAGGAGGCGCTAAATTAGGTACTAAATTAACTATCATCCTATAGGTAGATAGTGATATCAGTTATAGCCGTAAGTAGAGGGTATTTATAAGGGCGTCCTCTGCCTTGTTTTGGGGGTTATTGCTAAGCTTTAGTAGGTCTCTCTAAGATAGTCTCAGAAAGGGCTAACCTAAGTAGAGGTTTAGGTAGCGATTCTAGTCCAATAATTTACTCCTGCGATTCAGTTGCTTAAAGGTAGGGTTTTACAACCGTAGATCAGAAGGCTGTAGGTCCGCTAAACAGCTTAATAGTGCATATTTTACCTTTAACGGTAAGTAAGGTAAATGGCCTGTCCTAATAGCCGCTTTAGCCAGTGTTTCCTTCTCTCTAGACTAAAACGGGTGAGTTTGGTAGGAGATTATAAATTGTATTAGCATTAGGTCCGTTTCGCATATTTAGCGTATTAGCAATCTGTCGTTTAGCTTGTAGCTTCTATATCTCTACTATAGCCTTTTTAATTGCGGCAGCGCGTTATATAACAGTGGGGGATAGTGCATTGGATTTAACCATTTGGGGGTAGGCTCTAAAGACTAGAAGTATAGGAACTAGTCCTTTAGGGCCAGCTAAATTGTTAATTGCTTTAAACGCTATTTAGAGTCCCATCTCCTTATTAATGTTGGGGATTTCAGTTATAATAATCTAGTAGGCTCGCTGTAATAGACTATAGTAGCGCTCTACCATTCTAATAGAGTTATGTGCTTTGACCGGTACTCCCTTTATACTAATTCCCATAATAGTGGCGTATTGCTTAAATTCCTTACTGACGAAGTTCTTTTTGGTGTTATAGGTAATTAGGTCTAGTAGCCCTAGGTAGATATTAATCTAGCACATCCATAGAACATTCTATATATGTTTGGCGCTGATGTCTCGTAGCCATCTACTGGCTTAGAATCGCGTTCCTTTATTAACGATATATAGGAGGGGTGATCCGCTAATATATATAATGTTAACGATAATATTATAGTTAAAATTAACGTTGTCTTATAGGGTAAAGCGGAATCTACCTAGTGATTTGCTAAATTTCTAACAGTAGTAGCAGAACTTGGTTAGTTGCTTAATAGCCATTCTGTCAGTTTTATAGCCAGCATAGTAAAGTAGCTTTTACAATTTCTTAACTAAGGGATGTTTAAATCGGTGATATAGGCGCCGTAGCTCTATATCTATTAAGTAGCAGGGGTTCGCGTTAAAGGATTTAGATAAATATAACTGTAGTAATAAGCTCTATAGGAGAAATGGGTGGCCAAACTATTACACTACTGGTACTTTTTTGGTGTAAGTAATAACAACATTTCTAAGATTGTTATAGTAGATTTAGAGTCTGTCCATATCCGCTAAATAGAGCAAGAAGGGGGTATCTATATAGACAATATAAAACTGTATCTTGCCTATAGGGGTAATAACATCTATAATTCTAATGGAGGTAGCAATTCTAATGCCAAACTGCACGTTAACTTGTCCTTTAGTTAAGGTATTAAGTCTTATAGATTAGTCCGCGTTCTATAGTGCCTAGAATTATCCGTAACTGGCCGTAAACTTCTTTAATACACTGGTATTAATTATAATTCCTATAAATACTATGGAAGTATAGCGTAAAACGGCGGTTGTTATATTATAGTTAAACGGGTCAGTTTCCGTAGTAGGTTCTATAGAGGTTACAGTAAGTAAGTAAGCGCAAGCCTTATTAGCTAGTTCTACGCTTATAGAGGTTGCTTTGTCTATAGTAAGAGTCCCAAATAATATAAGGTAGTAGCTGTTAGGGTCTTCTAGTTCTTCCTTACTATTATCATTATTAGTGTTTTTATCAGCGTCTATATCTAGCACAAGAGCTTCAAAAGTCTTATTACACTCATTATCGTCGTCTCCTTTATAGTAGATAGTGTATTGTCTAAAGCGTTCTTCAAAGTTACCGTTGCGGCCCTTGCTATTATTAAAACGTCTTTTATACTTATTTCTAGAACGGTTCCGCTCCTCCTCTATATATTTCCATAAGCAGCAGCTCTCCTTTTAGCAAACATAGCACTTGGTCTTTAGGGACCTAACGGTGTTTTGTTTATAGGAGCGGGTTTAGTTACGGTTATTATAGATGTCACGGCGGTATATACAATCCGTAAAGTAGGCTTCTTAAGACGGTCTTATTAAGGCCTAGGAAGGGTGTTCCTTCTCCCATATAACTATAGAAGATTGCAGCTTGCTAATTAACTGGGAAAGGTCTTCAGAAGGGTTAGAAATGGCAATACGGCATACTAGTACTCCTTAGTAAACGGTAACTAGCTTATTCGTAAGGAAGAGGTTTATATAAAATTCTAGGTATAATCCATAGCAATGTTTTAAGAGCTTATTAAGGAGTAGTTGGAAACTCTAATAGATTTGCTTATTAGAGTTCTCGTTAATGATTCCTTAAAAGTTAGTAACGTTCCATTTAGTAAGGTTTCTCCAATAGTACTCTAGTCCTTCAAAGAAGTGACGCATATAGTTACATACCTCAGTAAATAATCTAGTTAAAAGGCTGCTATTATAATAGTAATCCTAAGCAGGTCCCTTTAGCATGGTTAAAAATGCAGTTATATAGCCTTTAGGAGGTAGACCAGCTCTCTTGCAGATATTATAGAAGATAGTCAACTTAAAGTTAAAGCTATCACTCACTCTATTGTACTTCTGGTCGTCCGTGTAGATCTTAGCAATAGTAGCTACCTCTTTGCTATATATAGGCAGGTATATAGCAGGGTCGGTATTGGCAGTACTAGGGTAAAGGTACTGGGCAGAAGGAGCACCAGGTAGGGTAGAAGCGGTTACTAGAGGGAAGGTAGAGGCAGTTGCTATAGGCAATGATTACTGGTTCTACATCTATAGGAGTTAAGTAAGGAGGGTAAGTAGTTAATCCTAGGTAGAGGTAGGTGCAGCTTACTATTAGGTGGCGGTTAGTGCAGTTTACTAGGGTATAGATGCAACAGCTAGTTATGGTGTTATAGGGGTAGGTATTTACGTTCCAGGTGTTATAGCTATAGCTATAGGCTAAATTGCAGGCGTCGGAGGTAGTAGAGGTAGTTAATAGTTTACAGGCGTCAGTACCGTGTGGGAAGGTAGTAGGCTATAAGGGGGGGTTATAGGAACTAAAGAGGCTATAACTAACAGGGTTATAGCTTAATTTAATATCAGAGCTGTTTATATCAAGTTAAATTATTCTTATAGTGCCACTATAATCATAGGGCTAACTTCCTTAAGAGCTCCTATAATTTCCTTATCTATCCATTCGTGAGGTTCCTCTTCTATAAGGACATCATATAGAACCTTATAAAGTGGGTATCTATTACTATGTGTGGCGACATATACTCCTCTTTGGAGTAGGTAAGTACAGAGCTTTACTCTAGTAACAGAGCATATCTTTCTAAAGTCCTCAATAGTAAAGCCTTCAAATTCTTCTTGGAATAGCGACCGTAGTATATAATCCGTAAAGTTCTTATATATATACTCATAGATTTTCATTTCCATATATTCTTCCAGGTCTTCCTCCAAGGCAGTTGCTATATTAATCCCATAACCATGTCTAGCAATTCTCTCCTTCCATTTAGGATCCATTTTATTGTGCAAAGCAGTGTACTAGTCCTTATGTATATTTAGTTTAAGGTTAAGGTCAAGGTCAAGGTTAAGGTTAAGGTCATTAAGGTAAGGGTATTAAGGTAAGGGTGTTAAGGTAAGGGTGTTTTAGATATATACGTCCTTTACAGCCGTCAGGCCTATAAAGTTCTTAGCAAGATTACTATTCTCTCAGCAATCTGTTGTATTGGCTGTAAGGCCAGTACAAATTCTCTCAAGCTTAAGGGAGGTCGCAATCTTCTCTAAGTAAAGATACAATTCTCTAGGCAATCTAACGCGTCAGCAGTTAAGCTAATACGTGGTCTTGAGCTTCGAGGGTGATATAGCTTTCTCCTTTAACTAGAATAGACAAGGCTAGGCGATCTGTGTACTGTTTCCAGTACAGTTCTCAAGCTCTAGCTTATTGCGTATTTCCTAATCTATACGTCTACTAATTAGTGTCGGTATACTCGCTTTATCAACGTGCACAAATATCACTGTATTGCGATACGTATACGGTGTTGAAGTTGGTAGTTATTGTTGTCTAGAAGTAAGGGGTTGCTCTAAGGTCAGGTTAGCTAGCCTCGCTTCGTGGTCTCGTGACCACGTCACATAACTAACATTCCGACACTAAATTAAATTAAATAAAATTAAGGCCTCCTAGGGAGGTATACTAGACATTAATCGTTTAAACAAATAACTAACGAATAAAAGAATAATTTGGTTAATTAATTAATTAAATTGAATTAAAAAGAATTATTTTAGACCACTTAAAAAACCTATATATCTTAACTTTTAAGCAAGCTTCTGCTATTAATTCGCTTAAGTATATATAATTAAGTTAAGTTAGACTTTTAGATAACTATCTACCCCGCTTAAATACCATTATTATTCTTATTAAAATATATAAATATCTATTATATAGACGTTAGATATACGCAAAAGAAGAAACAGTAAGTATTACTAATATAATAGCTCTATTAGCTGTCCTGTTTAAGCCATTTTATATAGCGTTAAAGAACCTATAATAACAGGTTTATAAATACACTGCTACCTTAGTTAACCTTACCCTACCTATTTAACCTTAAGGCCTCTCCACATATTTAAATCCTTACCTTAATGGCGTAATAGGCATGCTAAGCGACTTAATAGCTTTCCTATATAACAATAATGCTCCTTAGGCTATAAGAGTAGCGGAAGTTAAAAGTGGTATGGATTAAGTCAATACTAAGGTAGACAAGGTTAAGATATAAGTTAATAAGGTTAAGACACAAGTTATAAAGGTCAAGATATAGGTTATAAAGGTTAAGATATAGGTTATAAAGGTTAAGACACAAGTTATAAAGGTCAAGATATAAGTTATAAAGGTTAAGATATAGGTTATAAAGGTTAAGATATAAGTTATAAAGGCTAAGATATAAGTTATAAAGGTCAAGATATAAGTTATAAAGGTCAAGATATAAGTTATAAAGGTCAAGATATAAGTTATAAAGGTTAAGATATAAGTTATAAAGGTTAAAACGCAAATAAAGTTACTAGATAAATATTGTTTAACATAGGTTAACAATATTAAGTTGTAAATAATATTAATAGAAATATAAATAAAAGGCGTTAGGATAAGCCTTAATAACTAAACGGAAAGCTTTCGTAACTATACAGCAATTTAACTAAACTCTATGCAAAAATGGCTTAATAAATTACTTAAGCCTATCTTAGCTCCTGTTAAGAACGGACACTACTAGAAGTATATTATGGCTAAAGGCTTTCCTAGTAGAGTTAAAGACTTCTAGAGGCTTATTTTAGACTCTACTACCCTAATAGAGCTTATAAGATATTACTTAGTATAAAACTAGGACTAATAGAAACGAGCTACCTTAAAAAATACTAACATTACCTACTATATAGAACTAGAGGATATGGTTACCGCGCATCCCTATAAATATTTAATAGCCCTAGCTGTAAAATAGGGCATATAGTATAGCTTCCTTAAACGCCTAAGAGTACCTCTATAGAGCTAAGGCCTAAAAAAGTGTACGGTAGAGATAGATAATAGGTTAAGATAAGTTAGGGTATAAGGACAGCAATTCTGCAATAGGGTTAAAATTAACCTCTTTATGAGATGTTAATAGCTAAGGGTCTCTACAAGATATTAATAACTAAGAGTCTTAGCCAAGCAGGGTAATATTAGTACAGCTATAGGTACCTACTTATATAAAGGGACGATATAAAGATCTTTTAGAACGGATACTAATAGCTACTAACAGAGAGGAAAAAAGAAGAAATAGTTAAAGGGTTACTCTTAGCGATCTTCCTAAAGATCCTTATAGTGGATACATACTTAAATAGAGGATTGGATCTACTCCTATTACTAAACAACAGATAAATTGGGTACGTTATTTATACGGTTAATTAGTCTATACCCCTAAACTTAATAGACAACATTAGAACCGTCAATTGGCCTCTAATAAGAATCCTTATAGATTAGCCACTAGTAAGGAGCTTTAGCGAAGAGGCGATAGAAAATTAATGCAATTGTTAACTTAATACTACGCCAAGACTAGTAATATAGCTTTAATTACACCGTTAAATTTAGGGGGGTATGTAACTAACTACTGGTACTATGGCAAAATATAAGACTATAGCCTAGAAGGCTCCAAGACAGCGTTAGCACTATCCTTATATATCTTGTATATCTTACTACCTATCTCTATTACCTGTACCAATCGCCACCTATTTTATATATATATTACACCTAATTTCCATAGATTTAGAATTAAGTTGCTTATTTAATTCTGCCATACTGCAAGGCTTATAAGTACGACTAATTAGAGAAAATATAAATAAGCTAGTAGTATTGGCGTAGAGGGCGTTAGAACTAGTTAAACTATTAAATAAGAGGTAATTAAGTTATATAATAGATTACGTTACCGTTTTAGTACGTAGGATTTATAGAATCTATAAGGAACGTTATATACTAAATATACCTCACATACCTTATGTACTTAGTTATTACTATAAAAAGGAGTTATATATTTAAAGGACTAAAGTCCCTACCTAGATAGTTTCTTTCTTTATAGTAAATCTTAAAATATAATTAAAGTTAATCTATTAGGCAACCACTCTGCTAGTTATTATTACGTTATTAACTTCTTATTTACCTATATACTTAGCCCATTAGCAAGTCTACCGTGGCATTTCCCATAAGGCTTTATTATACCCCTAATGGCTACTTAACAGGCCGCCTGCTATTAGATTTAATTAGTAACTAAATTATAATACCTAACTTAGTCCTAATAATAAAGCTATTACTAATAGTAACCGTTTTAGTAGTAATGGAGCAGATATAGTATTAGGTGCGGCGACTGTAGTATATAATATAATTACTAAATACCCTGCTAAGTAAGCAGAAGTTCTTACAGACTTATTTTAGCGGCAAACTTAATAACTTCTTTTTAAGTTTAAAGGGGTGCGTAGAAAGGATAACACTATACTAGTAAAGCTACCTAATCCGGTTTAGACTTTAAAGGTAGAGTTTAAGAAGAAGGGTAAGGCCAATAAGCGTGGTCTTACTGCCTTAAGCAAGCTAAGAGGGCTATAAAGCATAAAGAGCAGGTAAAACAACAGAAATCTTAACAGAAGAAGAGATAGAGATTAGCAGTAGGGGTCCGTAAGGGGCTGAAAATATCATTAAATGCACTTCCTGCATTAACTGTACCTGCGAGATTACAGTGCTTACGACAAGCGGCTGCTAATAAGCGGAAACGTTAGTTAACCCAGTCGTCAACCTTATCTAAAACCTCTCAAGAGCAACCGTCGATAATGTCAAATATATTCGTCCGTCCATTTGGCTTACCGTCTCCTACACTAGTATCCTCTGGCCGGGACTCTAAAGATTCCAAAGACTTATCTCAGTTGACTCATCCGCTTCGCCGAGGAATTTGAGGAGGCGGCTACCCCCTGCCCCCGCCCGCGCCACAGGAACTTATAAGCTAATCAAACGGTCGCTCCAACTCATGGGTACTTATTAGCCAATAGAACGCCGCGCTATACCCTGCCACCCCTGCCACCCTAATTCCTCTGCGAAGCGTCTGAGAGATTATGGGCGCGATTTGTAAAGGCAGGCCACCTGCCTAGTAGATGACGGTTGTATCGCCTTTAACGCGGTATATCGCCCCCTAATACACCACCGCTCAGCTCGCCGATACCTCCATTTAAAAGCCCTCCTCTC
>Ga0307507_10003574_pt1 | contig 29676 bp, 34 predicted proteins | sample 7_EM_MG_FD_207223 | JGI IMG/M metagenome (GOLD analysis project Ga0307507, IMG submission 207223) | Populus trichocarpa ectomycorrhiza microbial communities from riparian zone in the Pacific Northwest, United States - 7_EM | ecosystem: Host-associated > Plants > Roots > Unclassified | place... | reverse complement strand
GGCGCTCGAAATCTCAACACCATGAGAATTCATAGTCAACATCCACCACCACCGCACTCTCCGTGAGCTGCACCCCCCCCCTCCCGCCTTACTTCCCTTATCATGTCCTTGGGCCCTGGCGTCCTTGTTTCTAGAGGTCGTTCGGCTCTACTCCTCCCCCTCTCCGCTCGCGTTTCGCTGCCTCGCTTAGCGCACGCACGGTCGGCAACACCCTCTCACCCATGTTACAGATGGCTGGGACTACAGTTCCCACTAGGAGAAAACCTTTCAACAGGCCACGGTCAATTTCCCTGTTCTCTTCACTTCCGCTAGAGGCTGCCCTGTCAGACATACACACGGTTACCGATAGTTTCCACACTTATTAGGTCTACCCCTCCTCTTTCCCTTCAGGTTTCGTCCTCTTGCTCGGTTACAGCTACAGTCCACTCACTCGGCTGGGACCCTAGTGCCTTCGCCGCCCCAGAGATTGCCACGGTAGCGCCCCTCGGTTACGCTCAGCCGTCGTATTGCACTGCCTCGGCGGCGGCTGTCAAAGCCTTGGGTTCTTGAGTAATGGTTGCAACGTCACAACCGTTTTAGTGGCCCCCGCACCCCCTTTGTTCGTCTTTCATTGTCGGTTACTTCGGGTTTCACAAGTTGTCTATCAATTATTTCATTTTGTCAGGTGTCTACAGCAAGGGTTTTCCTGTTGATTCCTCCCCATGTATTTATTTGATGTTTCTTATTCCGTATTTTTAGTTGGAGTCTGATTTCTTACTTTGCCTGGCTGGTGTGCGGTTGGTCTCGGACCAGAGAGACTTGGGTTGATGGCATTTTTCCTGGCGCCACAGGGTTCACGGAGGTTTCTCTTTACAATAGCTAGCGCTACACGTAGTCTTTGTACCTAGATGATGAATAAAACAAAGCACATGAAACAAAAAAAAAGAAAAAAAAGAAAAATAGAAAAAAAGATATGGGATTTGGGTCACGAACCATCTCTGCTACACATCCGGCGATCAAAATCTCAACACCATGAGAATTCATCATCAAAATCCACTCCTGCAGGCTCAGTGAGCTGCACCCGTAGTCTCCATGAGCTGCACCCTCCCCCTCCTGTGTTACTTCCCTTATCATGTCCTTGCTTCAGGGAAATGTCGGAGTGTGGTCCAAGGTGGTCCTGAACGCTCCTGGTCCACCAAGGGGGGTCGTGGTCCCCGTGGTCCACCAGGTCCACTCCGATCCGCTCTGATCCACACTTTTGGAAATTTTACCGAAAGTGTGGATCAGGGTGGATCAGGGTGGACCAGGAGGACCACGGGGACCATAACCCCCCTTGGTGGACCAGGAGTCTGTTTTACATTTTGCTGATGCTTGGGCCCTGGCGTCGTTGTTTCTAGGGGTCGTTTGGCTCTACTCCCTCCTCCCTCCGCACTTGCTTCGCTGCCTCGCTTAGCATTTGCACGGTTGGCAACCCCTTTCTTTCGTCAATGGGTCGGTCGCAGTCTCGGGTTATCGTCGAAGTAGTGGCCCGGGTGGCTCTGCTCCCTGGGATTGCACTATCACCTTGGATCACTGTTCGGTACGGTCAGAATCGTCGAAAAGTCGTGATCTCGTTTTGGTCCTCCCTTCCTGGTACTTCTACTTGATTGGGCACACCCCTTCCCTCCCTGACTTGGTCTTCGTCCCGTGGCTCCCTTACAGCCAACACCCCCCACCCGGCTCGGTTGTTTCCGCCTCTGGCCAGCATTCCCCTCGCTTCCTCCTAGGACCCCTGGACTCCCTCGGCCTAACCTGCCACATGTTCTATCATTAGCCCCGCAGCCCGGGTCTACATGGCTCCGGTACTATTACCTTCGTGTGTGGTTGTGTTCGACGAATTTGACGATCTTTGCAGATGGGGATCTTTAAAGGCCTTCGTGGCGGGTGGGCTTTCTCTGGTGCTTCTTCTACGGATTTGGGTTTTTCTGGGTTTTCTCACTGGTGGGTTTTTTTTTGGGTTTTTGGTAGATGCTTTCTCTTGGTTGCGAGCTTCTGGTATATTTGGTTGTAGTTTTCAGCGCCCGGGCGCTTGGTGCGGGTTTTAGAGCAGGGGTCTTTCTCCCACAGTTTCCACTGCCTCGACGATGGGTTGCACTGGGTGTAAGTTTGTTGCGGCCATAACCATCGCGGTTACATGCTATTTTTGTACTCATTGCTTCGGCCTTTGGCCCTAGCTAGGAACAAAATTAAAATATGATTGGAAAAAAAAAGAGAAAAAAAAAGAGAGGGGATTTGGGTTCTTCACGCAACCATCTAAGTCCTTTGATACGCTATACTTTCAATCTAAAAACTAGTGACCTACTATATCTCCAGGTACCAAGACCCGACGGTCTCATATGAGCCTAGCGATTGACGTTGCTCGATACAAGTCAAAGGGGTTAGCTATCGCAACAGCTATTGGGAGAAGGAAGAAGTGATCCCTAGGAAACTATCGGTTACCTGCTGCAAGTATCACCAGGAGAGGCGAGCATTCTAACATTAGCACAGATCCGTCTTGTGAGTTATTGCCTTCTTTCTAATACTCCCTCATTGAGTGGCTATAACTTTATGTGACGTTGTCCGATTGAGATGCTTTCACTTGCATAAGGTACTCTGAGATCTCTTCTCTTATATCCTGCGAACTGGAACCTGTCAGACGGACAGCCGCAACGTGTACCGTGTTTCAGGTAGGGTGCTCTTGACTTCAGTTTTTGGTGAGGAAATGCCACTTTCAAGCTGACAGTTGGTGACCTACCTGTTAGGCACAGAGCTCCCAGATGGATAAGAGGGTCAAGTTACCCTATCCTGGTGCACGAACCTCTAAAAAAAAGACTTAGCAACACCCCCCTCCAGCCACGAGAGTGGGACAGTAGGTCACCACACGTCGCCAGGGAAGTTGCGTCCCTTCACCAAAGACCGGAGTAAAGAAGTCCCTACTTACGACACCGTATACGTCGTGGCCATCCGTCCGACCGCTTCCTGTTCGCGGGATATATGAGAGGAGACCTTAGAGCACCTCATGCAAGTACAAGCATCTCGATCGGAGGAGACCGCGCAGAGTTACAACCACCACAAGATTGGGTATCGGAAAGTGGATACAAACTCAGGGGACATATCTACCTTAGATAGGCTTCCTCGGTCTGGAAAGACGCCCAATAACCAGTGGGAATGCACAATGATCGGAAAGGGAGTCGGGGAACTCCCAAAGGGGTTGTTGGCAAGAGACCAATAACTATTGTCGTAACCATTGGTTCGATCGATAGGAAAGAGTCGTGAGATGCCGGTTAAGACAAAGGAATGCCTCCTGCAGCCCAAGTCGCAAGGGAGCCAACAATATGGAGACTGGCCATCTTCTATCCCAGCGAACAATTGTCTGACATGCGAACAGATAGAGACTTTTCGTACATCTATTTAGCAACGGATACAGGTTCGTATAGCCATCTAGATGGACGGGCACTACACCCTCCCCATGGGAGAGGCATACGTGGCAATAAGTTGTGCAAACGAGAGTAGAAAGATATCGGATGTTCCGGGTCAAGTCGGGCTCCCACTTCATTGAAGTCGAGCTAGGTGAAAGAAAAGATACTTAGTTATAGGAAAACATTATGTAGCCCGGGAACACCCCGATGCCGAAGATAAATATCGAGGTGTCTTCGTAGCTGTTATCTATCATCAAGCAACGGAGAAGAGACCTTAACAATATTTAAACATTAAAAGAAATATTGATCGTTCCAACCTACCTTATTATTTTACCTTAAAAGCCTTCGTCTCCCGAGACATATTCTCGGAATCACGAACTATCGGGCCTAGTATATTCGCTTGTTCCTAGAATATTACTACTCCCATAACAAGATATTGTTATTCTCTACGTTACCGAGACAGACGAGTGATATCAATTACAGATACGAATCGCAACTCGATCAAAAACCCGTTTTCACCAGAAGCATAAGAAACACTTTCTGCCTTCAAAATGTCGAGTTCTGACCCTGAGGGAGCAGGACCAGATCCCATGGAGACAGATGAACTCTCCCAGTCCCAAGCTCCAACGGTCACATCGCAAGACACAAGGATCGCTAGATCCACCGACACTAGAATATCTCCCGGTGTACCAGCCGGGCTCTTCCAACTACCCGCGATCAGACGGTCCCAGTCCCAACAGTCTCAGACACCAGCAGAACCAATGTTATCTCCTGAGATGTCCCGACGACTTGACCGTATCAACCGAAGTCTACACCTGTACGACGACAATCTTGCCGAAGGCGTCGATTAGGAACACCTAGCGTCCCAGTGCCTTCCAACCCAAATCTAACATTTGGTACGGGAACTGCACAAAGTCAAATGAGACATAATGATGGGCGCCAGACACATAGGAACAGAGCTGGAACAAATAGATATCAGCATGGTACAGGTGGAAGCAGCGACAAAAGGGTTGCAAGAGGCCCTCAAAAGGGCTAGGGGAAGGATGGACGGACAAGAAAACCGTTAAACCTGACACGAACATGTGACATCACAACTTCACCAAACTATACATACAGAAGGAGCGGCGGCAATGGGCAGGGATGAACAGTTAGGACGAGAACTCCTGGAGACGAAAGCCCAACATCAACGAGAACTACAGAACCATGAAAGAATACTCAATGCTATGATGGCTGAGTTGGTGGCAAGCAAAGAAGGCAGAGAAAGCCAAGAAAGCCACATAGCTGAGTTAACTACGGCGGTTACCTCCTTGATGGGCCAAGTGAAAGGCAAACGTTCAAACCCAACCCCGGAACGAAGTGCCTGAGCAACAGGAGGAGGAGGCGGGGGGCGACCCCCCCCTACAATACATGGGGCAGCGGGATGTACCCCTCATCCTGGAGATAGTGAAGGAGGAGGACGTGACGATGAGAGACGAGGAAGGCTGGATGAGAGACCAGACAAACGAAATAAGAAGCCGGCAGAGAAGGAAAAAACTGATGAGGAAAAATCCGGAGAAGCTACAGAAGACGAAATAAGGTTTTTCAGCGCCTTAGGGAAGGCCACAAGAGAAAGCACAAAACGTCCACCACAACCCCGATCACAATACAAACATGGCAAAAACCAGGATATCCGGTTTTGGCTAACCACTTGCAAGGATTATTCGATCGCAACCCATTTCAATGGTAGGACGAGGCGGACCGTATCAAATACGCCGTGTCGAAACTAAAAGGATTACAAGTAGCATCCTTCGCTATGACCTACCGGAACCAGATGACCGGCGAGTTAGGCCATATACCACAGGATGGTTACGAATTATGGGATGTCTTTTCCGAACAAGCTATACGTCGATACGGTCCCACTCATGAAGAAGAAAATGCCCTACGAGAAATGTTGAAAGTCCGATGCAAGAATGACATTAACCAATTTTTATTGGAATTTGAAAATTGGAATGTCAAAGGAAAAGTTACTGGAATGGCCTTCAGAAAATTAATCAGAGACCAAATACCGGATGAGGCTGTACGGCGAATGTCAATGCATCGAGAATACGCCGACGACCAAGATTGGATAGAAGCTCTCCGCCCAGTAGTCCGCGATGAGGAAGGTTTCTAGAAAGGAAAAAGACTTAAGGACAATAGTTTCTCGGAGTCAAACTCAAGTGGGCAAAGGAAACCTGACGAGCCAACAACGGCAAAGACAACAAAGAAACCTAAGTATACCGCTAAAGAGAAAAGGGTATATCAGGCGAAGAAAAAGGAAGAAAAGGTAGACAAAGGGAAGGCGGGGCCACGGCACAAAATTATGCATCGAGTTTGGGCCGACGCACACTCCGGTATCGACCAGAAAATAGCCCACGAACGAAAGGCAAAAGGGCAATGCACTAGATGTACCCTAACAAACCACGGATGGAAGGACTGTCAGAAAGAAATATGAGTCAGTACCATCCAAACGAAATCGTTGAAATTCCCGGGTGGAAGATTGAACCAACCAAAGACCAGAAAGCCAAGGGTAGCCGCCGTGGCTTAGGATAGGTGTGGAGAAACCTCGCGACAAGCCAGCCAAAGGCCACTAGCATCGACCTTTATGGAAGATGAGAAGCTATAACGCTCATTGGCACCAGTGGCGACGGGATGTGGGTAGTCCGGCCATTCAACCAGGAACCGAAATAATCTGAAGTGAACCCTTCAGCTCCTGCCCTTTGAGTGCATCGATCCTAAAAGGGTGATAAGTTCGGACTGGCAAACTGGTAGCACCTGGGTGTTGTACGGCGATGATGTTCAGAAGTCTATATCCCTGATAAAATTGAGAGAGGAGCGAAGGAACCCACCTTGGGCGACACGACCCGATAACGGCCCCAATTGTGGAGGGGACCGCTAGGACTAATGACGCTTAGTAGAAAACCTAAGAGGACACAAAGACAGCAAGAAAAGAGGCAAGTACGGAACTCGAGTCAAGGTGATGAGTGAGAAGCTGGCAACAGACGAGAGTGACACCAGCGTAATTGTCCCTGGAGGCAGGGCATAGAGTACACGATCGAAAATGATTTCTAGAACAGAGTCTCACGAGGAAAAATAACCCATGATTGCTATGGGTCGCACTACTCGATAACAAAACACCCCATTTGGTTGTCAGGTCGGACTAAGCGCGTGACCTGAAGATTTCTCTCAGAGTGGTTAGGCCTGTTGATTGCACACACAGAACATCTACCCACCTGATGAAGAAACTTCAGCCCGGGCTTGAGGAATTTGGCGATAGGTACGGTAGACTCCTCGTAACTACCGATAAGTGTGGATAAGTCGGTCAGAACGGAAGGCGCATCCGAGCCGCAAAGCACGAATCATCAGACGAGCTACCCCTGATATATGGGAATCCCTCGGCAGAGAATAAAGACCGCTAGTAGTGGGCTGCCCGATATACAAACAGAAAGGATTTTACCTTACACGAAAAATCCTACCCGCGGACAACCCCAACCATCACCAAACTGTTATATTTTCAAAAATATTTGGTAAACCGAAAAAGGAGTTTGTCTGAGGAGGCTTCATGAGCCTAAAATTTACTGGCGCTGTAACAAACCCAAAAAGTCACTCCAATGAAGAGACCTTATGAGACACGAGGCCCCAGCCCCATGCGAACAAAATACAAACCAAATCCACAGCACGACGAGTTTCCTGAAGGAAATGCCATCCTTGTCATATCAGACACATGGCATAAAATTAGAGTCTTACTAGACTCTGGCTTTAACATATTCCTCCTAAAGCAAAACCCTGCACACACCCTCAAAGTACCTTACGAAATAAGGGAAACCCCGCTTAAAAGAACCGCCTTTAATGGCGAAGCATCCTCCACGGGAGGACAATACTATTCACATCTGATTCAACTCGAAATCGGTGCCAATGGCCAAAGAACTATGCTCTCGTGCGAGATTGCGGACCGAGGCCCCTCTGATATGATCATACCGTTCGGGTGGTGGCACCACGAACATCCAATAAAGAATATTGAAACCCCGGAGAAATGGTGTTTCGAACACGCCAAATGTGTGGAACATGTACGAGATGAAGGCATCGCGGACTTGTTTGAATGGGACGAGACGGTAGCTTTTGATGAAGAAGCAAGGATGATAGGGAGGATCGGATCCACAAGACAAGAGGAGGTACAACTAGAAGGATTGCCAAAGCCATATTGGCAATACAAGGAATTGTTCGAGAATGAAAAAGCAGAAATGCTGGCTCCTAGGCGAACCTTCGAGGATCCGATTGACCTAAAAGACGGAGCCACTCCACCCTGGGGACCTATATACCCAATGTCGGCTTACCAGTTAGAGGAACTAAACAAATATCTTCACAAATGTTCATCAGGGAAATGTCCGAGTGTGGTCCAAGGAGGACCTGAACACTCCTGGTCCACCAAGGGGGGTCGTGGTCCCCGTGGTCCACCTGGTCTACTCCGATCCGCTCTGATTCACACTTTTGGAAATTTTACCGAAAATGTGGATCAGGGTGGATCAGGGTGGACCAAGAGGACCAGGGGGACCCTAACCCCCCTTGGTGGACCAGGAGTGGTTTTTACATTTTGCTGATGATAGCCGAAGGGAAAATAGTTCATAGCAAATCTCTGGTGGGCGCACCAATCCTTTTTGTTCTCAAACCTGATGGAAGACTACGATTATGCGTAGACTACCCTCAACTAAATAAGTTAACCATACTCAACAAATACCCTTTACTGCTCATGACTGAACTAAGGGAAACAGTGGCCGGTGCAACCATCTTTACAAAGTTAGATATAAAAGACGGTTATCAGCTAATTCGAATCAAAAAAGGAGATAATGGGAAAACCGCCTTGCACACCCGATCTGGACATTATGAATATAAAGTAATGCCATTTGGGCTGGTCAACGCACTCGTCACGTTCCAGGTCATGATGAACACTATCCTCCGAGAATTCCTGGATAACAGAGTTGTAGTATATTTGGATGACATCCTAATTTACTCAAAGACAATGGAAGAATACCAGGCTCTGGTAAAACAAGTACTAGCCAGGCTAGAACGCCATGACCTGGCGGTATCATTAAAGAAATCCGTGTTCCATGTCGACAGAGTTGAATTCCTTGGATACATTGTAGGACAAAGCGGCGTCACTTTGAGCGAAAAAAGTTGAAAGTATCCTCAATTGGAGAGCCCCACGGTCGGTAAAAGACCTGCAAATCTTTATTGGTTTTGCAAATTTCTACCGACGCTTCATAGAAAACTTCTCAAAAGTTTGCAAACCGATTACTAACACTTTGGAAACGAAGAGAGGAAACCATTTGTGGTTGTGGGGGGAGGAACAGGACAAAGCCTTTGGGGAACTTAAGCGAAGATTTACCTCAGCCCCTATTCTAGCACATTTTTACCCGGACCGAAAAACCATGATCGAGACAGGCGCTAGTGACTTCGCACTAGGCTGTTTCCTTTCCCAGCACTCGGGGAAACGACTACACCCCGTTGTGTTCCACTCAGGAAAGCTAGACGATGCCGAATAGAATTACGAAATTCCTGATGAAGAGTTATTGGCAATTCTGGAAGCATTCCGCGAATGGAAATACTACCTAGTAGAAGCGAAAGACCCGGTGACAGTATACACCGACCACCAGAACTTGCAATACTTCCTCACAACCAAGGTCTGGAACCCCCGACAGATCCGATGGGCTCAAGGCTAGCCAATTTGAATTTTAAAATAGTATACTGCCCCGGCAGCAGAGGGGGCAAACCTGATGCATTAAGCCGGCGGCCGGAGTACTGGCTTGAGGAGGGCGCTACGCATCGTGAATAGTTAATTTTGAAACCGGAACATTTCGAAGTTTCACTTTGCCACAGAAAGGACCGAATTCAGGTCAGCCTTGGGGAAGGAAAAAGGCGAACGACGAACAGCTTAGAATAAAAAGACTGCAACAAAATGCGATAATCCCAACAAAAGGTTCCAGGATGGCAGCAGGACATGACATTTACGCCTTAAAGGATCGCACCATACCAGCCCAAAGAGAGATGTTAGTGGATACCGGAATCGCACTAGGACTACCCAGAGGAACATACGGCAGGCTGGCGGCAAGACGTGGCATGGCATGTAAACATGGAATAGCAGTGTGCGGCGGTGTCATAAATGCGGATTACACCAGCGAAATAAAGCTAATATTACGGAACCATGGGAATGCCAGTTACGAATTCAAGGCAGGTGATCGTATGGCACAACCAATCGTGGAAAAAAGTACAAACACACGATGCCATGGAAATTGATAATCTGGAAGACACGAAACAGGGAACTCGGGGATTCGGCTCAAGCGATATTGGTCCCAAACAGCTAATTAGCTGTGAAGAACTCAAAGTCAAAATGTGTTTTCTAAATCCAGACCCTCAGGACAACTCGTACTTGGACGAAGAAGATATTCACACACACGCTAGCCTACGAGACGAGGTGACAATGCTGTCGAGTGTCATGATTGCAGCAATACCAATGCACACCATGGACAACTCATTCCTGGACAAAATAAGAGCGGTAGGAAAAGTGGACGACCCTTGGACGGCATGCAAAGGGGAGGTAAGTTGGTTAAAGGTAAAATGAGAAACACTACCAAAGCACTGGGAACTAGAAGAGGGACTACTGTATTACAAGGGTAGCCTATTCATTCGTTCAAAGGAAGAACTCTTAATCGAGATCGGGAAAAGGATGTCACGACTCCAAGGTAGCCGGACACTTCAGGCAAGAAAAAACATTTGAATTGGTTACAAGAAACTTCCATTGGGAGAAACACAGCGAATGGATAAACGACTATGTCGGATCGTGCGACGAATGTCAACATAACAAATCTCCACAATACGCGAAGTATGGCTTACTCCAACCTTGAGAAGTACCCTATGTAGCATGGACCTCTATGTCACTGGATTGCATTACCCAATTACCCGGGTCCCAAGGAGAGACCCAAATCATGGTAGTAGTGGATCGTTTTACAACAATGGCCCACTTAATTGACTTAGCAACAAATGCGAGCGCAAAGGATGTTGGGGATACCTTCCTTAAAACAGGTTGGAAACTTCACGGACTCCCCTCCGAAATCGTATCCAACATGGACACAAAGTTTGCTGGGGAACTTTTGGAATCATTGTGCAAAGTATTAGCAATTATGGGCCGAATGTCAACGGCATATCACCCACAAACGGACGGACAAACCAAGAGAACCAACCAAGTGCTAGAAGGTTACTTTCGTAACTTCGTCAATTATGACCAAAACGACTGGTATCAGTTGCTACCGTTGGCTGAATACGCCTACAACAATTCCAAAGCAAGCGCACATAAACTAGCCCCCTTTTTCGCCAATTACGGATTCCATCCACAGACGGAATGAATGAAGGAGAGAGAGGCTCAAAACCCGGGAGCCAGAATGTATACGCACTAGATGAAAACAGTGTAGGGGAATGCAAGGACACCCCTCGAGCAGATGAGAGAGGCCATGAAGAAAGACTACGACTGAAAGGCGACACCACAGCCCGACATCGAGACCGGTGACTTAGTAATGTTGAACGCAAAAAACATTCAGAGCAAACGACCAACAAGAAAGTTCACCCCACGATGGTACGGCCCTTTCAAAGTCTTAGAGAAAAAAGGGAATTGGGCGTTCAAACTCGATATCCCGGCTCGCTGGAAAATCCACCCAGTATTTCACGTCTCACTAGTCGAACCCTATAACGTTTCTGACCGACGCAACTGAGAACAACCCCAACGAGAACCAGAGGACGTCGAAGGTGACCTGGAATGGGAGGTTGAAAGAATCGTTACAGGTGAGAAAATCACCTACACGAGAAAGGTCAGAAGGGTAAACAAGGAGTTCAAGGAACTCTGATACTTTGTAAAATGGGCAGGATGCTCAGAGGATGAGAATACCAGGGAACCACCAGAGGGGGCAGAAAACGCCAGGGAGGAGCGGGAAAAATTTGATAGGGAAAAAACCCCGAGATGCCGTGGCCGAACTTGGCTGAGTAGTATGAGAAAGGTTTTCCCCGAGTGGACAAGTAAACGCTTCTGGTTTTTACGCCTACCATACGGACCTCATAAAGGATTAAGAATGTAATATAACTAGACAAAAAGTATTCGGGACGAAACTTAAGAGGAGGGAGCTCGTGTTAGACACAGAGCTCCCTGATGGATAAGCGGGTCAAGTTACCCAACCCTCGTCCACAAACCTCTAAAAAAAAGACTTAGCAACACCCCGCTCGAGCCCCCACGTTGGGACAGTAGGTCACCACATGTCGCCAGGGAAGTTGCGTCCCTTCACCAAAGGCAGGAGTGAAGAAGACCCTACTTACGACACCGTATACATCGCGGCCATCCAACCAACCGGTTCGGGTTCGCAGGATATATGAGAGGTGCCCGCAGAGCAGCTCATGCAAGTACAAGGATCTCGATCGGACAAGACCGCGCAGAGTTTCAACCACCATAAGATCGGGTATCGGAAACTGGATACAAACTCAGGGGACGTATCTACCTTAGTTAGGCTTCCTCGGTCTGGAAAGACGCCCAGTCACCAGTAGGAATTCACTATCCTCGGAAAGGGAGTCGGGGAATTCCCAAAGGAGTTGTTGGCAAGGGATGGATAACTATTCTCGTAACCATTGGTTCGATCGATAGGAAAGAGTCGTGAGATGCAGGTTAAATCAAAGGAATGCCTCCTGCAGACAAAGTCGAAACAGAGCCAACAATATGGAGACTGGCCATCTTCTATCCCAGTGAATAATTGTCTGACATGCGAACACATGGAGATTATTCGTACATCTATTTAGCAATGGATACATGTTCGTATAGCCATCTAGGTGGACGGGCACTACACCCTCCCCATGAGAGAGGCATCTGTGGCAATAAGTTGCGCAAACGAGAGTAGAAAGATATCAGATATTCAGGGTCAAGTCGGGCTCCCACTTTATCGAACTCGAGCTAGGTGAAAGAAAAGATACTTAGTTATAGGAAAACATTATGTAGCCCGCGAACACCTAGATGCGGAATATAAATATCGAGGTGTCTTCGTAGCTGCTATCTATCATCATGCAACGGAGAAGATACCTTAACAATATATACACGTTAAAACAAATATTTCTCGTTCCAACCTACCTTATTATTTTCACCTTAAAATCTTTCGTCTCCCTAGATGTATTCTCCGAATCACGAGCGATTGGGCCTAGTATATTCGCTTGTTCTTAGAATATCACTACCCCTATAACACTACCATCCCAAAGTTGGGGCACGAGTGCGGTGTTGGTAAGTTCTTTCTGGAGGTATATGGGGGAAGGTAGGGTAAGTTGCTCTTCTTATCCTTCCTCGAGCTCTATGTCTACCATGAGCTTCCTACTCCTAAGTTTAGTTCTGAATACTTTTCATCTAACTATGATATATTTTAATATCCTTTATGACCTCAGTAGGGTAGTAGTAAAAACCACAAGCCTTTGCTTGTACACACAGGGAAAATCTTTCTCATACTACTCATCCAAGTTCGGTCCTGACATTCCTGGGTTTTCCCTAAGAAAGATTTTGACCTCTTCCCTGGCATTCTCCAACCCCTCCGTTGGTTCTCCAGTCGTTTCAATCTCTGAGCATCATGATTATTTTACCAAGTACCGGAGTTGCTTGAACTTCTTCTTTCCTCCAAATCTTCCTCGTGTAGGTGATCAACTCAATTTATACAATTTTCTCAATCTCTCATTTCATGTCGCCTTCGACATCTTCAGGCTCATGTAGGGGTTGTTCTCCTTTGGGTCGGTCGGGGACACTCTACAGTTCAAGGAACAAGAGGTGGAATCATGGCTGGATTATCCAGTCAGGTGAGATATCGAGTTTGAACGCCCTATCTCCTCTTTTTTCTAATACTTTAAAAGGGCCATATAGTTAAGGTGACAGATTTTTGGTTGGTGGTTTGGTCTGAATATTTTTGGTGTTCAATATTACCAAGTAGCCAATTTCGATATCTGGTTGCGGTGTCACTCGCTGGTCCTAGTATTTCTTCATCACTTCTCGTGTCTGTTGAAGAGTAATCCCTGCCCTCTCTTGGAATGTCTTCATCCAGTATGTATATGCTGTTGCTCCTGGATTTCGAGCTACTCTTTCTCTCATCCAGTGTGTCTGTGAGGAAAGCTGTAGTTGGTGAAGAAAGGGGTTAACTTGTGGGAACTAGCTTTGGAATTGTTGTAAGTCTATTCAGCTAATGGTAATAACTAGTACCTATTATTCTGATCATAGTTGACGAAGTTCTGAAGGTAATCTTAGAGCACTTAGTTGGTTCTTTCAGTTTTTCCGTCTGTTTGTGGGTAATATGCTGTTGACATCCCTCTTTTAATTTCTACTGATTTGCATTATAATAGGCAAAATTTGCCCGAAAGATTCACATCCATATCCGATTTGATTTGGGAGGGAAGTCCATCAAGTTTCAAAACTTCCTTAGGGAAGGTATCTGCCAGATTCCTTGAAGTCGCATCCGTCGGTAAACCGATAAAGTGGGCCCTTTTAGTGAAAACAGTCAACTACTACCATAATTTAGGATTGTCCCTTGGACTTGAGTAACTGGGTGATAAAGTCAACTGAGATTGAGGTCATTGCTGTGTATGGTACTTTTAATAGTTGAAGGAACCCATATTTCGAATGTCGCAGAAATTTCTTGTGTTGCTATTTATCGTAGGACCTGACCTCGATGTTAATCATGTCAGCTAGCTTTTCTGAGTGGAAGTTCTTTGTAACTAACTCAATTTGGCCGAAGTGTTCCACAACATTGGAGTCGTGATATCTTTTTCCAATCTTGGTTAGGAGTTTCTCTTTTGACGGGATGAATAACCTAATCTTATAATGGAGTTGTCTGTCTTAGAGTTCTTAGTTCTTTGGTTCTGTCTTCTGTTTCTCTTTTAAGCGGGTAAGCTCCTGTTTGCGTGATGTTCCGGCATCATCCTCTTTTCCTCCGGCTCTGACTCTATTGATAAATAAATCATCCATCGTCTCTATCTGTACCACTACAATGATGGTGTTGGATAGCATCATCGTTTCTTCCAGTAGGCAGGTGTCCGTGTGAATGTCTTGTTTGTCGATGAATCTGTTATCCTCTGGGTTTGAGTCCAGGAAATACATTGTGACTTTAGGTTCTTCACTCATAAGTAATCATTTGAACCAATCTCGCTCTAGCCGAATTCATGAGTTCCTCGTTTGGTCTCGCCTAGTTCCTTGATGCGTATTGCATCTTGTATCTGTAATCTTTCGACAGTATGTTTTGTGATATTGTCGCCTTCTTTGAATTTGTAGCTGGAATTCCCATGGTTTTGTAATATCACCTTCACTTCGCCTGTATAGTCCGCATCTATAACACCACCTCCTACTGCTATCCCATATTTGCTTGTTTTGCTACTTCTTGCCACTCGTCTGCTGTATGTTTTTTTGGGCACTCCTATTGCAATCCTGGTATCCACTTACATCTGCTTTTAGGCTGGTATGATACAACCCTTCGGAGCGTAAATGGTGTTACCCACTGCCATTCTTGAATCTTGTTTGAGATTATCACGTTTTGTGATAGCTATTGAATTCTGAGCTGGTTTCTTGTTCGCTTTTTCCTTTCCACAAGGCTGATTTGTATTTGGTCCATTCTCTGAGAAAGCAAAACTTCGAAATGCGCTTGCTTTAAAATTGAGTGTTCACGTGTAGCTCACTACTCAGGGCAGTACTCCAGCCGCCTGCTTAATGCATCTGGTTTACCACCCTGGCTTCCTGGCCGGTAGACAATTTTGAAATTAACATTGGCTAACAACCGAGCCCCACAGATTTTTTGGGGGCTCCACACTTTCGTTGTGAGGAAGTATTGTGGATTCTAATGGTTGGTATATACCGTAACTGCTTCATCTGGTCCTAGCAGGTGGGGTTTCCATTCGAGAAAAGCTTCTAAGATTGCCAATAGTTCCTTATCATGGATTTGGCAATTCCGTTTGGCATCGTTTAGGTTTCGGGAGTGGAAGGCAAATGTGTGTGGTTAGTTTCCTATATACTGGGATGGAATGCAGCCTAGTGTACAATTGGTGGTGTCCATCTCGATTAATGTTTTTCTGTCACGATAGAAATACACCAGGATAACTGCTGAAGTGAATCTTCGCTTCAGTTCTTCACAAGCTTTGTCCTGCTTTCTTCCTCAAGACCACCACTGTTTGTTTCCCTTGGTTTTTAGTGTGTCCGTAATTGGTTTATAGATGTTTGACAAATTTTCTATGAATATATAATAGATATTCGCAAAACCAATAAAGATTTACATATCATTGCCTGATCGGGGGTTTTTCCGTATAGGAGACGCTCGACCTTTTTCTGGCTCATGGTAACCCCTTATTTGCCCACAATATATCACAGGAATTCGCCTATTACGATACGGAACACAAATTTCTGCAAGAGTACCGCCAGGCTATGGTGTTCGAGCTATTCTAGCACTTGCTTTAGTAGCACTTTGTACTCCATTATTGACTTTGAGTATATTCGAATATTGTCTAAATATCCTATGACCCTGTGATCTAGGAATTCCGGTAGGATAGTGTTCATTATGGCCTGGAATGTTGCGGGTGCATTTACTCGACTGAAGGGCATTACTTTGTATTTATAATATCCATATCCAGAATGTAAGATGGTTTTCCATTCATTTCCTTGACTGATTTGGACTAAATGGTAACCCTCTTTAAGGTCTAGTTTGGTGAAGATCGTTGCCCAGCTACTCTTTCCTGTAGCTCAGTCATGAGTGGTACAGGGTATTTCGTGAGTATTGTCAAGTTATTGAGTTGTCGATACTCTATGTATAGTGGTAGTCTTCCATCAGGTTTAGGGACGAACAGAATTGGGGGTCCGGTGGGGATTTGCTATGAACCATTTTTCCTTCGGCCAGTATTTTATGAAGTTATTTGTTTAATTCCTGTAATTGGTATGCCGACATTGGGCATATCGGTCCCCAAACGGGCATTGCTCCTTTTTTGTATTATTCTTGGATTGAATGCGTGGTCGAAGGTTTGTCTAGGAACCAGCATTTCTGCCTTCCCATTTTCAAATAGTTCTTTATAATGATTATAAGGTATTGGCAATCTTTCGAGCTGTACTTCTTCCTGTCTTGTCGACTTGATTCTTTTGATCATCCTGGCTTCTTCATCTAAAGCTCCCGGTTCGTCCCTTCAAACATGTCCGCCATGCCCTTATCTTGTACATGTTCTATACAGTTAGTCTGTTGAAAACGCTATTTTTCAGAAGTTTTCGAGGATATTTATACGATGTTCTTGGTGCCACCAGCCAAATAGTATGATCATATCATATATGGCTGTGTTAGTAATTGCGCAGCAGACCATACTTATATGGCCATTGGTTCCAATTTCAAATTTCATCAGATGAGAATAGTACTTTTCCCTTGTGGAGGATATTTCGCCGTTGAATGCAGTTATTTTGTGCCAGCTTTTTCTTTATTTCATAAGGTAGTTTAAGGGTTTGTGGGGTATTTCGATTTAGGAGGAAAATGTTTGAGCTGGAGTCTAAAAAGATGCTAATCTTATATTGTGTGTCTGAGATTAATAGAAAGGGGTTTTCTTAAGAACGCTCATAGTGTTCTGGGCTTGGATTGGTCTTGATTCATTTAGGGGCTAGGCTCCATGTCTCATAAATTCTTTTCATCGTAATACCCTTTGGGGTTTGTTACCATGCCTGCGCAGTTTCAGCTCTTGAAGTCTCCTCAGCGAAACTTTTCTCAACTATAATCAATCTGCACAATTTGTATATTGGGCTGCCCACTCCAAGAAGTCTTTATTCCCTGCCAAGGGATTCCCATATAGGCCGCATCAGGAAAATGTCAGAGAGTGGCCCAAGGTGGTCCTGAACACTCCTGGTCCACCAAGGGGGGTTGTGGTGCCAGTGGTCCACCTAGTCCACTCCGATCCATTTTGATCCACACTTTTTGAAATTTTACCAAAAATGTGGACCAGGGTGGATCAGGATGGACCAGGAGGACCCCGGGGACCATAACCCCCCTTGGTCGACCAGGACTGGTTTTTACATTTTGCTGATGGCCTACTAGGGGTAGTTCGCCTAATGATTCGTTCTTTGCGGCTCCGATGTCCCTTCCCTCCAGACTGACTTAGCCACATGCTTTGCTCGTTGCGAGGAGTTTATCATACCTATGGCCAGATTCCACCTGCCCAAGCTAAAGTTTCTTCATGAGCTGGGTAGTGGCTCTGAGTGTAAAATGAACGAGCACAACTACTATGAAGAGTTACTAAGGTTGTGACCAGCGTCCGACATGACAATCAGAAGAGGTGCTTGTTATTGTAGAGTGCAACCCATAGCACTTGTGGGTTATGTTTTCATGTGAGAGGCTGAACTTTAGCTGGTTTTGACCGTGTCCTTTAAAACCTACCTGTGGGGACGATTAGGCTGGTGTCACTCTTGTCTTGTGCCAGAGTTCTCACTCATCATCGAGGGCTCGAGTTTCGTACTTGACTCATTTCTTGCTGTCTTTGTATCCTTTATGATTTCTAATGACCCTCTTAAGCCCTAGGGGTACCTGCAACAACTGGAGCCATGTTCGGGTCGTGTCGCCTAAGATGACCTTATTCATTACGATTTTGAATTTGTCTGGCATAAAGATTCCTAGTTTCTTCGCCGTGCAATACCTTGCAGATTACCCAACACAAGTCGGAATTGATCTTACTTTTTGTACGGGACACTATCAATGGCATGGGGTTGAAGAATTGACCTCTGACTCTTTCGTTTCCCAATTCGATGGCCGGACTACCCAGATGCCATCACCCATAGTACCTTTGAGCCTCATGGCTTTTCATCCTCCAGCAATGTCTGCGCTAGTGGCCCTTGACTTGCCTGTCGTGAGCTTTCTCTTCGGCTATCCTCAGTCACAGCAGCTACACTTGGTTTCCTGAGTGTCCGATGTGTGGCTTCGGTATTATGCCATCATCCTGAAGTCAACGAGGGCTCTGACGCATCCGCGAGCATGTGTGAAAGGTATCACTTGTGAACTCTGTGGCTGACGCAGTGCCACCCTGAGAACTCCCAAAATACCGCGCCCCGGATTCCTCCTCTCTTTCCCTTGCCACTGCGCAAACCCGCAGTAGGCTTTTTGGGTACCAAAAACCCAGGGCACGGCAGTAATGCCTTCCAAACCTCATCAAAAGCTTGCAGTGGCCCGTGTTTCTTGAGAAAGGCTTGCATCCAGTCCATCAGGTGCTTAAATAATCCGAGATGAACTGCATGGAGCATGTCTGGGGTGTGCAAGTCACCCGCCGAGACCCTATGAAGTCCATGAATTAGGTTTTCGCACAAATTGATATCAGGGCCACGGAACTTGACGTGGGTGCCGTCTGACTTGGAGTCTTGGAACAAGTTTCTATATCCATATCGTTCGTATCTTGCGTAATCACTAGCTCGATAGTTCTTGATCTTGGTTCCTGATTTCCCGGCAGGCACCACACATGTAGGACAGGCGTTGGATTTCAACCCATGCAGTGTCATGTTTTCCATATGGTCTAAAAGCCATGCAGGCATGATTAGGAGGCACCTGAGTACCTTCCCGTCAGCACAATCAATCGGGACGCCATCAAGCACCGCATGGTGCAGGGGCGCAAAAATGAATTTGAATATATCTTGCAATGTGTCGGCGTTCACTTGTCTCTGGTATTGATCTGCTTTGGTGGACTTTGAGAGATTGGGAGGGACAGGCAATAGTGTGAGAAGGAGAACAGCCATTGATTCAGGGCTGTTGCGCCAGGCTGACAGAAGATTCCCGAGCGTAATATAGAAAGACCACGCTTTGTTGTCACCAGAGAAGTTGCTGAGATGGGTCTGATTGGATGTCCTAATAATGGGAACTACAGTCGCACCAGGTGGGAGTGTCTTCTATAATTAGTCAGCTAACGTTACCATAAAGGAAGTTATGGCGCCCTACTTGAACATCCCACCACTTGTCTGTGGTGTGCATTTCCGCATAGATCCTTTCACCATCAGGATCGAATTCACGCCGCAGCACGTAAACCAAGTCATCCTGGTATGCGATCTGGTGGAGAAGATATTTGACACAATCTAGGATGTTACGATAAAAGAATGACAGAGTTCTCTTGCCATCCTCAAGTTGTGCTTCGAATCATGGGAGATACAAACTGTGCTGGCCCAACGACCGGACGTGGTTCTCGAGGGTATGCATACAGCTATAGTCCACTAACGCAGAACAACCGAGGCCACTAGAGAAGTATTCATTGATTCGTGTTATAGGTACTTTACTCTGAATAAACCAAGACGCCAGTCTGATACCATACACACAACTGAACTGTGCCCCCTGATCCTCGCGGAGATTGCAGTTTTCTTGCTCAATACCGTCCACATCTCCAATTGCTTCACAGAGACATGGGTAATGCTCCTGTCTGCTGGGTAATGAGGACGTAGAGTCGTCCGGTATCTCAGGATCAGACTCGTGAGCAGGAAATGTATTGACCTCGTGTCTGGTGGAATCCGGATCGGATATATAGAGGGAATCCTGGAGGTCGCTCACCTCTGCATGGTGCAATATGCTTGTTTCCACATCATTGATAATATCTATGGATGATGGATATCCTACGGTGGGCACGAGAACAATGTCTAGATTTGGGTGGGCTGTTCGCCTGTGTTTCTCATATGCTCCTGACTGGATGAATTTTCCTCGGCAGAATGGACATTTGCTAGGCATGGTGGGAGTCAGCACAGTCAATATGCTGAGTTATGTGTAGATTGGAGAGTACTTGTATCACGGTATTTAGTCTTGAGCCCAACTAGTGTGGTTCGCACGAAGGGTCAAGGGGGTCAGACGCTCCGAAGAGGAACTAGTCGTCTATGAGGTTTAGCCCAGACTTCTCGTGGTGTCAGCTATAGTTTCGTTCAAGACCAGAGCAGTTCCTGAGAAAATTCCCATAGCATCTGTTATTCAAGTTGAATTGGACAATGGTAGAGTCCTGTCTTTGACCGTTAGGTTGTACTTATTTTTAGCCAATCTTGAAAAACGGTGTGATGCGTTCAAACTTTGTAGAAGGGCTGGGAGTTGTATAATTAAAGTAGATAGAGCCCCATAGGAGGAGCTTCATACCAAAAACTATCTCATATTCAGAACGTCCACAACTGCCACCATATTAAGCCTACTAGTTCCAAACCCTCATTTAGATATATCAAGAATCAACCAGTATGACCCACAATATCATCCATGTACAATACTGCCACCTCAGCAAAGTGTATTTCAAATCTGATCCCCAATAGCTAGATACTGAGTGATATTTGTGTCTCGTGGGATTACCGGCCCATCATTCTTTGCTTCCAGTTTCAGTGGTTCGTCCCTGGTGGAGCCCTACTTTCAGCCCGTCCGCCCTTGTTGCTCTACAGTGTAGACCTGAACACTTTCGTTGCACTCGGATCCTCTCTGGCACAGATCTTGATCCTCGTGGCCCGCGCTAGTGCAGACCTTGAGCCTCCAGATACGCTCTTGCGCTTTGACTCTCGTGGTCCGTGCTTGCATGGATCTTCATCCTCGAGGTCGGCGTTTGTGCGGGCATTTACTCTTTTGACCCGTGCTGGCATGGATCTTAATTCTCGAGATCCGCGCTTGCGCAGGCATTTACTCTTCCGGCCCATGCTTGTGCGGACCATTATCCCGCAGATCTCTGCTTGCGTGGACCTGGTCCTCCTGGTCCACCATGTTGTCACCCATGAATCCCACTGATCCGCCTTTTTGTGCCCCCCGAATCCCGCTAGTCTATCTCCATTCGACCTTAGTTCTGTTATGGGGGTAGTAGGATTCTAAGAACAAGCGAAACAACTAAGCCCAGTCGTTGGTAATTAGTAGAATAGGTCTAGGGAGAAGAAGGTCAAGGTAAAATTATAAGGGAGGTAAAGCGATAACTATTTGTTAACGAGTATATATTGTGAAGGTCTCTTCTCCGTTGCTTGATAACGGATAGCAGCTACGAAGACAGCTCGATATTTATATTCTGCGTCAGGGTGTTAGCGGGCTACATAATCTCTTCCTGGAAGTAAGTATCTTTCTTTCACCTAGCTCGACTGCTTTGAAGTGGAAGCCTGAGTTGACCCTGAACATCCGTTATGTTTCTACACTCGTTTGAGCAACTTATTGTCAGGTATGCCTCTCTCATGGGGAGGGTGTAGCGCCTGGCCATCTAGATGGCTATACGAACATATATTCATTGTTAAATGAATTTACAAATAATCTGCATGTGCTTGCATGTCAGACAATTATTCGCTGGGATAGAAGATGGCCAGTGTTCATGTTGTTGGCTCAGGGTTGACTTGGTCTGCAGCGAGCATTCCCCTGTCTTAACCGGCATTACACGACTATTCTCTATTGATCGAACCAATGGTTACGACTATATTTATCGGTCGTTTGCCAAAAACCCCTTTGGGAGTTTCCTGACTCCCTTTCCGAGCATAGTGCATTCCTACTGGTCACTGGGCGTCTTTCTCCAGACCGAGGAAGCCTAACTAATGTAGATACGTCCTGTGAGTTTGTATTCGCTTTCCAATACCCACTTTTTGCAGTGGTTGTAGCTCTGTGCGATGTGGTCCGATCGAGATACTTCGTCTTGCATTCGGTGCTCTGAGGTCTCCTCTCATATATCCTGCGAAGAGGAACTGGTCGGACAGACGCCCATCAGGTAAGCGGTGTTGCAAGTACTGTCTTCTTCACTCATGTCTTTGGTGAGGGGACCCAACTTCCCAGAGGACGTATGATGACCTATTGTCTCAACGTCGGGGCTAGAGCGGGGTGTTGCTCAGTCTATTTTATAGGTTTGTGCGCGGAGGTAGAGTAAGTTGACCCCCTTATGCATCTGGGAGCTCTCTGCCTAACACAAGTTCTGTCCTCTTAAGTTTAGTCCCGAAGACTTTTGTCTCGCTATAATACATTCTTAATTCTTTACGAACTCTGTATGGTAGGGGTAAAAACCTGAGCATTTACTGGTCCACATGTCGAAAACGTTTCTCATACCACTCATGCAAGTTTGACCCCGGCATATCAGGGTTTTGCCAATCAAATGTTTCCACCTCTTCTCTTGCGTTTTCCAACCCCTCCGGTGGTTCCCAGCTGTTTTGATCCTCTGAGCATCCGGCCCATTTTACAAAGTATCGGAGCTCCTTGAACTCGTTGTTACCCTTTCTGACATTTCTCATGTAGGTGATTATATCACTTTTGACGATTCTTTAAACCTCCCATTCTAGCTCACCTCTGACCTCCTCTTGGTCTCTGGGGGTTGTTCTTGGTTGGGCCGGTCAGAGACTTTATAGGTTTCGAGAAGTGAGAGGTGAAATACATAGTGGATTTTCCATCGACCCGCGATGTCGAGTTTGACCGCCCTATTACCTCTTTTTTCTAATACTTTAAAAGGGCGGTAGAATCGTGCGGTGAACTTTCCTGTTGGTCCTTTGCTGTCAATCTTTTTTGCGTTTAACATTACCAAGTCACCTATGTCGATATCGGGCTGTGGTCTCGCTCGCCGCTCGTAGTACTTCTTCATGGCCTCTCTTCTTTGTTGGAGAGTTGTCCTCGCCTTCTCCTGCACTGTCTTCATCCAGTGCGTATAGATTCTGGCCCCTGGGATTTGAGCCTCTATTTCTTTCATCCATTCTGTGTGCGGATGGAACCCATAGGTGGCGCAAAAAGAGGTTAGTTTAAGTGCACTTGCTTTGGAATTATTGTAGCCATATTCGGCTAACGGTAGTAGCTGATAGCAGTCGTCTTGGTGATAGTTGATCAAGTTACGAGATAACCGTCCAGCACTTGGTTGGTTCTTTCGGTTTGTCTGTCCTTTTGTGGGTGGTATCCCGTGTACCTTCGCCTTTTAATTCCTAATCCTTTGCACAACGATTCCCAAAATTCGCCAGAAACCCTGTTGTCTATGTCTGACACAATTCCGGAGGGGAGTCCGTGAAGCTTTCAGATTTCTTTAAGGAAGGTATCCGCAACCTCTTTTGTGGTTGCACTTGTCGCTAAGCCAACACAATGTGCCATTGTGTACATCGATCCACTACTACCATGATCTGGGTTTGTCCCTCGGACTCGGGTAACTGGGTAATGAAATCCACTGAGATAGATGTCCATGCCATGTAGTGTACCACTATGGGTTGGAGGATCCATACTTAGAGTGACTTGGACATTTGTTATCTTGCTATTCATCACAAGACAGGACATAGTCGTTGATCCATTTGGTGTGTTTTTCCAGTGGAAGTCTCTCGTGACCAATTCGATTGTTTCTTCTTGTCCAAAATATCCGGCTACATTAGAGTCTTGACATCCTTTCGCTATTTCCGTTACGAGTACTTCCATTGACGGAATGAATAGTCTATTCCTGTAATAGAGCAATCCATCTTCCAGCTCCCAGTGCTTCGATAGTGTTTCCTGTGTTTCTTTTAATTGCCTTAGCTCCTCTTTTCGTGCCATCCAGGTGTCATCCTCTTTTCCTGCTGTTATTATTGTGTCCAGGAAAGAGTCGTCCCTGGTCGGCATTTGTATTGCTGCAATCATGGCACTGGACAGCATTGTTATCTCGTCTCGTGGGCAAGCGTGTGTGTGGATATCGTCTTTGTCAAACTATGAGTCGTCCTGTGGGTCTGGGTTCAGGAAACACATTTTTACTTTGAGTTCTTCAGAAATAATTAGCCGTTTGGGACTGATGTCACCTGAGCCGAATTCCCGTGTTCCTCTTGGCGTGAAATCCAGGTTAGCAATTTCCCTGGCATCATGTATTTATATTTTTTCCACAATTAGTTGTGCGATGCGGTCGCCTGCCTTGAATTCGTAACTGGTGCTTCCATGGTTCTGTTCTATTACTTTTATTTCGCCGGTATAATCCACATCTATTACTAGGACGCCCACTGCTATCCAATGTTTGCTTGCCATGCCACTTCTTTCCACCACTCTGCCATACGTTCCTTTGTGTAATCTTATTGCAATTTCATTATCCACTAAGATTTGTCTTTGGGCTGCTAAGATGCCATCCCTCAGAGTATAAATGTCCTGTCCTGCTGCCATGCTGGAACCTCTTGTCGGGATTTTCTCATTTGGTTGCAGTCTTTTTATTCTGAGTCGGTTGGTTGTTCGCATTTTTCCTTCCACAAGGCTGACCTGGATTCGGTCCTTTCTGTGGCAAATTGAAACTTCCAAATGTTCCGGTTTCAAAATTGCCTATTGGTGATGTGTAGCTCCCTCCTTAAGGTGATACTCCGGCCGCCGGCTCAATGCGTCAGGTTTTCCCCCTCTCGTTCCATGGCGCTAAACAATCTTAAAAATGAAATTGGCTAGCCATTGGGCCTATCGGATTTGTCAGAGGTTCTAGACTTTAGTTGTGAGAGAGTATTGGAGATTCTGATGGTCGGTATATACTGTTACAGGTTCATCTGCTCCTGACAGGTAGTGTTTCCATTCACGGAAGGGTTCTAAGATTGCCAACAACTCTTTGTCTTCAATCGTGTAATTGCGTTCGGCATTGTTCAGCTTTCTTGAGTGGAAGGCAACTGTGTGTAGTTGTTTTCCTAGGTATTGAGAAAGAATGCAGCCTAGTGCAAAATAGCTAGTGTCACTTTTGATTACGGTTTTCCTGTCCGGATACAAATGTGCTAGGATTGGGGCCGAGGTAAATCTCCACTTTTGTTCTTCAAAGGCTGTGTTCTGTGTTTCGCCGCAGAATTATAAAAGTTTTCCTCCTTTGGTTTTCAAAGTGTCAGTTATCGGTTTGCAAACTTTTGAGAAGTTTTTTACAAATCGTTGATAGACATTTGCAAACCCAGTGAAGATTTGTACATTTTTTACCAACCGTTGGGCTCTCCAATTGAGGATATTATCAACTTTCTTTTCACTTGTAGTGACTCGGCATTTTCCCACGATGTCTCTTAGGAATTCGACACTATCAACATGGAACACAGACTTCTTTAAGGATACCGCGAGGTCATGGCATTCTAGCAGAGCTAGTACTTGTTTAACTAGAGCCTCGTGTTCTTCTATTCTCTTGGAGTAAATCAAGATGTCATCCAAATATACTACAACTCCTGATGCAGAAATTGTCACAGCATAGTGTTCATCATGGCTTGGAATATAGCGGGTGAATTGACCAACCCAAATGCCATTACCTTGTATTCGTAATGTCCATCTCGGGTGCGGAAAGCGGTTGTCCATTGATCTCCCGTTTTGATTGGAATTAGATCGTAACTGTCCTTTAGGACCAACTTGGCAATGATAGTCGCAACAGCCTCTCTTTCCCTTAGTTCGGTTATGAGCGGTAAAAGGTATTTGTTGAGTATGGGCAACTTATTTAGTTGGCGGTAGTCTACAGAAAATGGTAGTCTTCTGTCAGGTTTGGGGACGAACAGGATTAGTGCTCGTACTGGAGATTTGCTGTGAACCATTTTTCCCTCGGCTAATATTTTGTGAAGATATTTGTTTTATTCTTCTAGTTGGTATGCCGACATTGGGTATATTGGTCCCCAGGGCGGACTGGCTCCATCCTTGAGGTCGATCGTATGGTTGAAAGTTGGCCTAGGGGCCACCATTACTGCTTTTTCATTTTCAAACACTTTTTTGTACTGGCAATACAGCTTTGGTAATCCTTCCACTTGTACTTCCTCCTGTCTTGTAGATCCGATCCTTTATATCATTCTGGCTTCTTTATCAAAAGCCACCGTCTCGTCCCATTCGAACATGTCACCGATGCCGTCATCTTGTACATGTTCTACACATCTGGCGTGTGCGAAACACCATCTCTCAGGGGTTTCCAACTTTTGTTCATCGGATATTGGTGGTGCCACCACCCAAATTGTCTGATCATATCATATTTGCCCGCATCTGCAATCTAGCAGGAGACCATAGTCGTATGGCCATTAGTTCCGATATCTACATCAGCAAAATGTAAAAACCAGTTCTGGTCCACCAAGGGGGGTTATGGTCCCCCTGGTCCTCCTGGTCCACCCTGATCCACCCTGGTCCACATTTTCGGTAAAATTTCCAAAAGTGTGGATCAGAATGGATCGGAGTGGACCAGGTGGACCACGGGGACCACAACCCCCCTTGGTGGACCAGGAGCGTTCAGGACCACCTTGGACCACGGTCCGACATTTTCCTGATGTAGTTTAACCAGGTGTGAATAGTATTTTCCTCCTCTGGGGGATACTTCGCTATTGAATGCGGTTATTTTAAGTGTGTTTGCTCCTTTTTGATAAGGCACTTTAAGGGTTCGTGCGGTGTTTTAGTTTAGGAGAAAAATGTTGGAGCCAGAATCTAGTAAGACTTTAATCTTGTGCCTTTTGTCCGATCTAACTAGGAAGGCATTTGCTTCACGGCATTTGTAGTACTGTGGACTTGCTTTGTTTTTTATTCGCTTGGGCCGTGGGCCTCCTGTCTTATAAACTGTCTTGATTGTGGGAACCTTTTTGGGTTTGTTACCGTGCCTGCCGAGTTTCGGCTCGTGAAGCCTCCTTAGACAAACTGTCTATCCTCTCCCGAAATATTTTTGAAAACGTAAAATATTTTGATGATGGTTGGGGATTTGAGGGTAGGATTTTTGCGTGAAAGAAAACATTGTCTTCGTTACTGTACTGGGCAGCCCACTACTAGGGGTCTGTATTCCCTGCCAAGGGATTCCGATAAACCAGGGGTAGTTCATCTCATGATTTGTGTTTTCCGGCACGGGGACAGCTTGCGCTGTGACCGACTTATCCACACTTATCGGTAGTTACGAGGAGTCTACCTTACCTATAGCGTAATTCCATCAGCCCAAGCTAAAGTTTCATCATGAGGGCAATAGCGGTTCTGAGTGTGCAAGGAACGTGCCCAGCCACTATGAGAGAAATCTGAGGGTTGTGCGCTTCGTCCCACATGACAGTCAAATGGGGTGTCTTGTTATCGTATAGTGCGAGGGGTAGCACTCGTGGCATATTTTTCCTGGTGAGAATCGGTTCCTTTAATCGTTGTTGATCCAGTACTTTAACACCTGCCTGTTGAGACGATTACACTTTTGTCACGCGCTTCTGATGCTCGTTTCTCACTCATCATCTTGGCTTGAGTTCGGTACTTAGCTCTTTTCTTGATGTTATCGTGGCCTCATAGGTTTTCTAGTAACTGGCGTTACTCCTATGGGTCCCACCAGCAAGTGGAGCTGTTTTCAGGTCCTGTAGCTCAAGATCGGTTGCTTCCCGGTTGGATGGCCGGACTACCAACATGCCGTCGGTAGTCGTGCCAGTGAGTGTCTGTTAGACACACACCTCTCAGAAGGATAAGGGGGTCAAGTTACCCTACCTCGGCGCACCAACCTCTACAAAGGACTCATCAACATCCCCCTCCAGCCCCGACGTTGGGACAATAGGTTGCCATAGGTCGTCTGGGAAGTGGCGTCCATCATCAAAGACATGAGTAAGGAAGACCCTACTTGCAACACTGTATACGTCGCGGCCGTCCATCCATCCGGTTCCTGTTCGCAGGATATATGAGAGGACCACAGAGCACCTCATGCAGGAGAAAGCATCTCGATCGGACAAGATCGCACTGAGTTACAACCACTACAAGATTGGGTATCGACAAGTGGATACAAATTCACGGGACATATCTACCTTGGTTAGGCTTCCTCAGTCGTGAAAGACGCCCAGTAACCAACTAGGTATGCACTAGGTTTGGAAAAGGAGTTGGGGAAATTTTAAAGGGATTATTGGCAAGAGACAGATAACTATAGTCGTAACCATTGGTTCGATCGCTAGAAAAGAGTCGTGTAATGCCAGTTAAGACAAGGGAATGCCTCCAGCGGACCATGTCGAAACAGGGCAAACAATATTAAGACTGGCCATCTTTGATCCAAACAAATAATTGTCTGACTTGGGAACACATGGAGGTTATTCGTAAATCTGTTTAGCAACGGATACATGTTCGTATACCCATCTAGGTGGACGGGCCCTACACACTCCCCATGAGCCAGGCATACGTGGCAATAAGTAGTGCAAACGAGAGTAGCAGGATAACGGATGTTCTGGGTTAAGTCCGGCTCCGACTTCAAAGCAGTCGAGCTAGGTCAAAGAAGGATACATAGTTATAAGAAGAGATTATGTAGCCTACGAACACCCAGACGCGGAATATAAATATTGAGGTGTCTTCGTAGCTGCTATCCATTATCAAGCAAGGGAGAAGAGACATTAACAAGATATACACGTTAACCAATATTTATTGTTTCACCTACTTGAAAATTCTACCTTAACCTTCGCCTCCCTAGACATATTCTCGGAAGTAGCAACGAACGGGCTTAGTATATTCGCTTGTCCTTGGAATATTACTACCCCTATAACAGTATATTGTTATTCTCTACGTTATGGAGACACACCAGCGATATTGATCACGAATACCAATCGCAATTTGATCAACTCTTTGACCCTCATTCCGACATACCTTGACCAACAATCAAACTCATTTTATCACTAAAAGGATAACAAACACTTTCGTACTGCAAATCTGTTGAGGTCTAACCCCGAGGCAGTAGTACCAGATCCCATGGAGACAAATGAACTCTCCCAGTCCCCAGCTCCAACAGTGACATCGCAAGACACAAGGATCGCTAGATCCACCGATACTAGCCTATCTCCCTCTCTGCAACTCGGGCTCTTCCATCGGGCCGCGATGCGACGGTCCAAGTCCCACCAGTCTCACACCCAAACCTATAGTATACCCCGCAATGTCCGGACGACTTGAACGCATTAACCGAAGTCTACCCCTGTACGAAGACGATCTAGCCCAATGTATCAACCAGGAACACTTAGCATGGCAATCCCATCCACCCCAAATCCAACACTTGGTACGAGAACTGTGCAAAGTAAAAAGGGACATTATGACAGGCGCAGCATATATTGGAACAGAGCTGGAACAAACACATACCAGCATGGTATAGGAGGAAGCAGCAACAAAAGGGCTGCAAGACGCGCTCAACGAGGGAAGTCGGAGGGTGGACGAAAAAGATAACCGTTAGACCCAATACGAGCAGGTCACATCACCCCTCTACCAAACCATACAAGCAGAAGGAGGGGCTGCAATAGGCAGGTGCGAACAGCCAGGACAGGAACTCCTAGACAGGAAAGCCTAGCATCAAGGAGAACAACAGAACCACGAAAGAATACTCAACGCTATGATGGCTGAATTGGAGGCAAAAAGAG
>Ga0307507_10003573_pt1 | contig 29692 bp, 38 predicted proteins | sample 7_EM_MG_FD_207223 | JGI IMG/M metagenome (GOLD analysis project Ga0307507, IMG submission 207223) | Populus trichocarpa ectomycorrhiza microbial communities from riparian zone in the Pacific Northwest, United States - 7_EM | ecosystem: Host-associated > Plants > Roots > Unclassified | place... | reverse complement strand
GTGAGTCACGCAGGGTTAGGGTTGAGGGAAGAACCCCTATATAAGGGCACCCTCGGGACATGGGATTTGGGTTCTTCACGCAACCATCTAAGTTCTTTCATATACTATACTTTCAATACAAAGATCTTTATCTATCACACTTTCGGGAATCACGACGAGACCGTCGTATATGAGCCTAGCGATCGAAGTTGCTAGATAGGAGTCAACGGACTTAGCTATCGCAACAGCTATCAGGCAGAGAGGAAGTGATCGTTAGGAAACTATCGGTTACCTGCTGCAAGTATCACCCGGCGAGAAGAGGATTGTAACACTGGACTGCATCCCCTATAGCGAGAAGTTCGAGTTCATGTACAGGGTAGTGTAGCTGACTTATTCCAAATTTTCGGCTATGGAATGCTGCAGGGTGAGTCTTCTCAGGCCAGGGTCCTTGGCCTATCCATGCGCCTGCTCCAACCTTGGAAGTATTGGTGAAGAGGTATATTGGGTGGCGTCAATGATAGTCAATTGGGCGGAGTGTGGTAATGCTTTTTGCTAGGTGTTTAACTTGTTGAAATGCGTCCTCCTGCAGGGGTCTCCATTCAAATTCGTTTTGGGAAAGCAGATCCGATAGTGGGGCGCTAGCAGTAGCGAGATGTGCCAGGAATTGAGCATGATATATTACAACACCAATAAAAGTTTGTAATTCATTTTTCGATTTGGGGGTGTGCCAGTCTTGGATTCCTTCTATCTTCTCAGGATCTGTATGGAATCCCTGGTCGTCTATGACATGTCCCAACAGGGGTAACCTATTGGCGATGAAATTGTCTTTGGATGGGGAGGCTCTAATGTCATGGTCTTGTAATCTCTGACAGACCTGGCGGATATCGCGAACATGGTTTTCAAAAGAGTCTGACAAAATTGTAATATTGTCTAGATATGCCCAAACTGTTTTTCCTATGAGTCCATCAAGGACATATTCCATAACTCGCCTAGCTGTGGAGAGTGCATTGGTATCTCCTTGTAGCATTATCTCGCATGCAAAGGTCCCGAAAGGCGTTTTAATGGTGTTGAGGGTTTCATCTTCAGGGGCTACTCGAATTTGGAAATACCAGTTTGATAGATCGATAGTGGATCGGTATTTGGCTCTGGCCATAGTTCTGAGAATCATGGACTGATTGGGAATAGTGCTATCATTCTTGATTCTGATATCGTTTCTGGGTACTAGGTCTGCTAGGAGTCTAATTTCGCCATTGGGTTTGAGCTTAGGAAACATGTTGACTGGGTTATTGGCTTGGCAAGGGTAGATGATATTTTTCGCTTTCCGGTCTTCTATAATTTGTCTTTATGCAGGGAGGATCTTGTCAGGAACTGTGAACCTTTTCGGACTTGGTGCCGCTTTCCCTTTAATGAGATTAAGGTGGTGGTTAATCTGGCGCAAGGGCAGTCGTTCAGTGATTTTCTTGGCTGGAAAAACATCTGGAAACTCGGAGATGAAGTCAGGGGTATCTGAGGTTGTCATAGCGGAGAACCTAGCGTTGTTTCCTTTCCTGCAAGTGACGGTAATTCCTTTTTTTAGGAAATGCAATGATGGAGTTTCCACAATCGATTATAGCTTTATGGGTGGTCAGGTATGGCATTCCTAGAAATATGTCATAGTTGTCTAAAGAACATACTAGAGCATTAGTATTATCATGGGTTTCATCACCTACTTGGATGACTGGTTCTGATTTGTAGTTTATGGTGGAGCGAGATCCTTTGACAGCCAGCTTTAGACTAATATGGGTATCGAGGTCTTTGGTAGGGATTTGAAAGATAGTTACAAATTTTCGTGAAATGAGGTTATGTCCCATGGTTGCTCTGTCGAACAGGGCCTTTGCCTTGTGTCCATTGACTGTAATGTAGGCTTCGAGGGCTTTGTTTTCGTTTCCAGATGGTCCTACATGGTTGGATGTATTGGTAACTTCGATGGTATGGTTGGTTTCTTCCTGGGTATGCCAGGAACGGCGAGGTTTTCCTCTTCTTTCAGTTCCTCCTCTTCTTCCATTTCCTCGCTGGTTGTACCCTTGATGATGATTTTGGGTTCTTGGCTTTTGGTAACAATTGCTGGAGAAGTGTCCTATATTTCCACAGTAGTAACATGCACCTTCCCTTTTGCGTCTTTCTTTTTCATGGGGTGGTAGTTTATTGTACTGGGAGGTATTGTTGGAGGACCGTTGGTGGTGTCGTTGGGTGTTGTTTCTGGTGTCTTTGGATCTTGGCTGGGTGACAGCGTTCAATACTGCATTGGTGTGTTGATTCCTGGTACCATTCAGTCCTGTGGAGTGAGCGATGGCATCTCTTCTCTGAGAAATCTCTACTAACTCATCGAAGGATATATCTGAGGTATTATGGGGTTTGACATCTCACTTGAGTTTGATGTCCATGCCGTCTAGTAGTCTTTGTTTTGCTGAGTAGTCTGAGATCGTCCCTGGGGGTAAGCTGTCTCTGAGCGTTTCAAGAGTGATAACTGTGTCTGTTATCTGCACTGTCTCCCCATTGGTAGTTTGTTTTACTGCAAGCCATTATTCATAGATTGTATCAGTGGATGTAGAAGGTAGGAAATATCCTTCGAATTTGCGTTTGAGTCCGTTAACGGTCTTGGCTCCTTGGCTATTGTCAGATTGAGTGAATCTTTCGAGGGCCTTTTCTCTGCAGTATGCTCCATAGTACTGCAAAGCTTCAGGGTCTGTATCTTGGATTCCAAAGCTGGATATGTACCGGAGGACTGTGTTGAACCATGAGTTGATTCTTAATGGATCTCGGTCGTTTCCTTCTCGAGTATAGAAGAATCGTGGTGGCCATTTACGGCGGCCAGTGCCTTCTGGTGGGACTGACATAGCGGCTTGGTGTGGGCTTGATGGTGGAGAGGGATCAGGAGGCGGCGGTGGCGCTGGGTCTGGACTTGGGTTTCCTGAAGGCGGTGGATTTGGGGATGCTGGTGGGGCCGGTCCTGGTTGATCAGAGCTATCTGAGTCTGAATCTTGGTCTGGGTCTGGCTTGGGTGCACCTTCCTGGTGCAGTTGTTCTTGGTTAGGTGTTTCTTCGATGTCTTGGTGTTATGGAGTTTCGCTTTCTTCTAAGTCTTGGGGATTTTGTGGATTCTGTCCTGAGTTCTCGTCTTCGCTACTTGATTCGTAATCTGAGGAGTCTTCATCTTGGTTTTGGGCTGGAGGTGGAGCTGGTACTGGTGGTAGGGCTGCCTTCTTTGCTGGAGCGACAGGGTTGGGTTTGGACGATAATCCTGATGGCGCTGCAGGAGGTTTGGTGAAGTGTCCTTGTTTGTCTCTTGGAAGCGAAATGGTTGTAATCTGTGGTGAGCATGTCTTGCCAGGAGTCTGCTCTAGGCCTTTCAAGAAACAAGGAAGAGTACTGGTACTAGTAGGGTCCAGGAAGGCGAAGGGTGATCAGTCCTCGGCCGAAGATCAAAGGTTGTACTTAAGCTTTGGTCAAAAAATGTAACCTGTTCCTGAGTATCGCGAGATTCCCAGAGGGAGATCCGGCGATACTGAAAGGACAGGGAGGAGAAGCGTCGATGGAAATCTGTACCAGAGATATAACAAAGTTTTTAAGAACTAGTGAAGTGACCGTTCAACTTAGTGTATTTAAAGTGAGGGTTCCTGTGAGGCTTGAGAGTCCGAATCCTTAACGGATCTCGAACTCTTTAAATACAAATAAATAATAACCAGTATCCTGTCCAAACGAGAATGCTAAGCTAAGCTAAGGTAGAAGCGAAAGCAACTAAGTCCTAAAACAAAGGTGTAGAAGCGATAGGATATAACTAACAAAACAAGTAAGGGAATGAAACAAGTAAGGGATCGCTACTAATGTACTAAACCAGTAATAAATAGTAGGTAGCAAAGGGTTTCCCAATTGGGTACAAGCAACGAAAGGTAGTAATAAGGGAACTAAAGAAAGTACTACCAAATAGGAAACTATAACACCCGGGAAGGTATAAGGTAAGAAATAATTCGTTACTCGGAAATCCTAATAGGCAATATCCAACGTCATGTTAAAGAATAATAGTGATACTAGTAGATTCCGTTTCGGAATGCCTTGATTTTTTGCTAAAGGACATAAAAAGAAAAAAAACATAAGCCCAGCTTTACACAATTGTTGGCAGCACAACCAGTTCACGCTATTGCCCCCGTTGCACAGTCCGTTGCGGCCCCAGTTGCTGTCGGAAATGATCCTAAGTTACCTCAAACCATCCTCATTGTATGTGCACAGTATATGCTAATATGGCTCCTGCAGGTCTCGGCGGCCTGCGCTCCGTCCGTCTCTGGATAGATCAACTGTCCGTGGTCTCCCCAGACAGCCCCCTCCCTGCCGGGCTGGACAAGATCCAATGGCAAACCCATAGACATGTTTACTGGATGGAGATGACAGAACCCAGGTTGCGGAACCTATTTGTGTGCATAAACAGAGTCCTTGCACAAGGATACGAATATCGTCTGCTCCTTGGTACGACCAGACACGGTACGCACATGCTGCTGGATGATCCTGCGAAGCCGCTACTGCTTGCTGAAATGATCTCAATCGGAAAAGGTAGGCATGTCCGCATGTGGTGGTCCCTGAATTCGCCAAACGAACCAATGGATCTGCTCTTCTGTGGCCATCGCACCTGTGGAGAAGATGGGACTCCCCCCTCTGGCGCCGTGAATTTTAGCCCTCGTGATAATAGGGGCCAATCTCCCAATCTTTGCATTCATAGTCATGAGTTGGACTCAGACGGCCACCAGCCCGAGTCGTCCGCTGCAGTCGCAAAGACAATCACCAGGTTGAGTACCAAAAAAAGCGGGAGCAGCATGCGAAAGACTAGACACAGGGTCCGCAGCAGTTTGGTGTACGTCGATGAACCGGAGCCAGACTCAAACCACAGTTCGGCCACCAAGGTCGTGCGAGCCTTGGATTCCAGTTTCACAACATCTCCTAGTAAGCAACCTTCTGCCCCTCCTACTGACTTGGGCATTCGTGCCTAGAGGTCTGGCCGACAAATAGGAAGGGAGACTGACCTGAAGAATGTATTCCAGCCCTCTAGTCGGCCGGCAGTCAATAGCAGTGGCAAAGGTGACCTAGCAGCCATGGCTGAGGCTGACGAACCGAACGGTCAGGCGGACACTGCAGAACCTCCATGAAAGATCGCCCGCGCCGTGCCAATGATCGACAGTAGTATTGAGGGTGAACCAGATAGCCTCTATCGGGAGGTTGATCGGAGTCGGCAAGCTACCGCCACGCCTAGTCCGGCAAATAGTCCTCCTCTGTGGGCTTCCAATCCGAGTCACGATCTAGCCTCCGAGGCCTCTGAGCAGCTACAACTAAGGACACCAGGGGAGCATCTTTTGATGCTAGCCTCCGGGGCCCAGCAGCCTGCCGACACATCGGCAATCTAGGTTGGTACGCCCCGTAGAAGCCATTCCCACTGTAATCTCTGCGCCGATGATGCGCTTGTAGATATGGTAGCAGCAGATGCCGGATGAAAATTAGGCCCGGCCGCCAGCTTCTGAGCCAGCTCAAGTGGATACTTTAAACCTGGTAGGTTGTGGTTACAACTACCAGCATCAGGAAAATGTCGGAGCATGGTCCATGGTGGTCCTGAACGCTCCTGGTCCACCAAGGGGGGTTGTGGTCCCCGTGGTCCACCTGGTCCACTCCGATCCATTCTGATCCACACTTTTTGAAACTTTACCGAAAATGTGGACCAGGGTGGATCTGGGTGGACCAGGAGGACCAGGGGGATCATAACCCCCGTTGGTGGACCAGGACTGGTTTTTACATTTTGCTGATGCAGGTCTTTCATCTGGTATGTTGGTAGCAGGTCCTACTGCTTTGTCAGCAGAAATGGACCTTAGGAGTTCGCTCCGGTTCGTTTCTGCGCACTAGCTTCTGTCAATAAAGCTAGTCTGCCTCGACCCAATGTGGCTAACGTGAATCCGCAAAGAGGGTAGTTCCATTCATGATCAGGGATACTAGGCCGCTGCAGATCCTGGACTTTTCCTTTCGGTGTTTTTCATTTTCGCTGGTAGAGTTCTGGGGGTTGTTCTCGTTCGTTCCAGACCATTTCTGTTTTAGATTAGCTCGCCACGGCTGGGCCGGTTTGCCTTGACCCAGTGTGGTGAATTTACACTTGCCACGATGCATGGATCCTCCCGAGGCAAGAGGGAAGCTTGGACATTTCCTTTGGGTGTTTTGGAGACCATTCTTGTCGTGTTCGGCACCTGGTGTTATTGGTCTGGGGCTGTCTTTTCTGGCTTTTGAGGTTTGCCCTTGGAATTTTTGCAGTTGATTCTTGTTTTTTTTCCGCCCATTTTCGTTTGGGATATGTTTCTTCTAGTTTTAGACCTTGCTCTTTGAGTTTGAGCAGATCATTCTTCTAGCTGTTTTTTGTTCAGGATTGGCCTCTTCATTGCTTTCCCATCCTAGCTTTCACCTTATACCCCATCTGTTGAGCCTTAGCGCCAGCTTGTACTTTCTGAGATTAGTGTTCCGTGCTCTGAACCCTAGCCTTACCCGCATTCGTTATGGTCCGCTTGGCAGACCTACTTGCACTACATTAGTTCGCGATTTCAATAAACCTCTTCATCTGCTTTATTAACTCTAAATCCTTGACGCTTGTATTATCATTTAGGAAAACAGTTGGGCTGCTGATTTCTAGGTGGACGCCTCGGCTGCAATTCCTAGATCAGGTGTCCAGCCGCAATACGGCCGCGCGGGTGTGTGTCAATGCCGTCGAGTATGAAAGTGAGTGACAAGTCGTGAACGTCCCGAGCACTTAAAGGTGCCCGGACAATTTCTATCTTCTAGATTCAAACCCCATATTGCCCCCTTGGCTACCTACCAATACACGTTTCCTAACACCATCTATCTAGCAACACTATTCACTACGATCCTATTCTATCCCAATTCGCCGGCACTCTATGTCACAACAACAGCGGCAGCTTACAGTGGACAGAACGCATCTGTCAAGACAGGAGAGGCAAAGACGAAGGGAGGTCCGCCGCGAGTGTGCCCAGAGATCTCAATCCAGAGACATGGTTAACTAGAATACCACCCACTCTTGACTCGGTTACAGCTGGGTCTACTGTAAGTAGCAGGTGGAATGCTGTGCTGGGGCCAGCTTCATCCTGACTCGAGATACCAGAGGCTGTTCCGCGCAACTGGGACCCTGTTTCGGACAACTGGGAGCCTGTTCCGGACAACTGGGAGTAGGGGCTGGAGCCAGCGGATGACAGTATAGACTCTGATGATGGAGAATACGAGGGCCAGAGCCAGGAGAGCCAGGAGAGCCAGGAGGAGAACGAGTTAGAAGAGGAGGGAGATGATGAAGATCTATTCGCGGGTTGGGGGGGGGCACAATGGCCAATCAGGCATGAGGTCCGTAACTCGCAAGGTTCGATACTAACAATCACCCCTGGGAATACCCAGAGTTCTAGCAGGATTGGTTACCCCAGACGGAGAACACCTGCCTTAGTACATATTAGCCAAAATTGTTTTCCATCTGTGGTGCTCTCCTGTTCGCCTGCAGTCTTGAATTCGCTTGCAACACCGGCCATGACTCCAAGCCACTCAGAGCCAACAACGCCGGAATTGGAGAGTGGTGGTGGAGAGCAGCGGAGCAGCAGACGGAATATGGCCATAGGGCTGGAGCGTAGCATCCTGGCCAAAGCCTGTTCCCTGATGGGGGACTGGAAAATCTGCGTGAATCCGTTTCCCGACCCAATTACCCTGACCGGAGAGGTCCGCAGGTGCTGGAACGATGCCCCGAGGGAATTGGGCTTTCCCAACTTTGCTGATGCTACCCCAGACTCAAATAACCAGGGAAGTTACCCTTAATTGATAATCTACATCTTATCCCCAAACTAAATAGAGCGGGCGGCGGCTACTGGTTTCGAAATCCGGTCAAAGCACAGTTTTTGCAGATCTCAGTATCTGCATACAGTGAAGAAGGCAGTAACAGAACTCTATAAGCTTGATATTGATGATCCTGGAGGCTGCAGACGAAGGGTGGAATACCTGCTGGAGGAGGATAGGTTCACTTGCCCACCAAAGAACTTGATGGTATAATAATCCTAGTAGTAGTAGCAGAGCGTTATACCACATCAGCAAAAATAATACTCTGCGTCAGGGGCACCCCATGCGTCTGGCGCACCTGGCGCACATAACGTCAATCGCGAATAAGGACGCAACGTCGATCTGAGGTTGTGTCCTGATTTTGCGTCAACCGACGTGCCGCGCCCTGATGCTATCCTGACACGGACCCTACGTTCTCTGCGCTCTGACTGCGCCTGGTCCTCTCCTCTTGGGTCCTGAACACCTCTGATTCTCGGTTGCTGCACCAGGGCGACGCTTGATGATCCGCCGCTCCATCCTGATCACTACTGATCCTGGCGTCTTCTGTCCTGACGTCCCATCTTTATCTTCCGCGCCTGGGCTTCGCTCATTCCGATGCCTCACATCAGCATCCCATGATCCTGAGCTCTCTAGTCCTGGTATCTCCTTCCTTTAGCTTCTACCTCTAGACACTCTCTGGCGGCGCACCATTGTTCTGATTTCACCCTCTCTACGTCCTGTGTGTCCTGATCGTAGCTTGACTGTTTCTATTATATCTGTACGCTCCTACGTAATATCTAGATGCCCTCATGTTGCCTCCCAGACGCGTGGGGAACTATCTCAACTCTGCCTGACACAATCCCGATCTTGCGCAGGCTCTATCCTCTTCTTTCCGACGTCACCCCGTGACGTTTACTATAAGATTGCCCCGACGCCCCCGTGGCGTCTCCCTTTCATTGATTCTACTACTAGTACTCTGAACGGCCAGATTACCCTTTACGTTCTCATATCAACACATTGCCGTCAAACAAATAGTATTAATTACTTAAGCTACTCGACACATACGCGACATATTGGACACATCATTTCTTAATTACCCTAACCAACGTTCCCATTGTGTCCCAGTTCTACATCCTCCCGCTCACTATCACTTGTCTCCTGTTGTGCTGCCACTATTCCGTCAAGGCTCAGCGAGAAGTGTCGCGATGGAGTAGGACTAACTGTCCTGTACAACGATAGTTCCCTGGTCACCTCCCGTGAACCATCTGCCCTCGGCGGAGAAGAATCGAGAAATCCGAGAACCCTGGCAGCTGACGTCTGGAGGAAAGCAAAGGACAAATCGGTGTCCTGTGAATCATTTTGACTATCCTGCTGCCCCACTGGGGTCCCAATGCGCCAGCTGCTGGAAGTTTGAATTCGGTGGGCTGGCCGTTGCATAGCCTGTCTGGATGGTTGACTCTGCAGCTCGGCGGCTACCACAACCCAATCGCCGGGAGTTTGGCTTTGGTGGGCTGGCCGTCGCGTAGTCTGGCTGGATGCCTGACTCTGCATCTTAGCGGCTACCACTGCCCAATGGTCGGTATACCCTGCACGGCGGTCTTGTCGCACGCCGTCCTCCTTTGCCATCTTTGCCCGGATGGCCCGGGGAATGTTGTCCAGAATTATCGCCTGTACCGAGTCTGGGCAATCGGCCCACCTCTGAGTTTTCCGGGAAAAAAGGTCTTTAGTGGTTCGGATCATGTTAGCGTCCTGGAGAATACAAGGTGGGTTCTGGTTCTGGCTGACCTCCTACCGCGTCAGGCTTGAACTCGCCTGATTCCTTATATACTCCTGTTTGCCATGCTCGTAGTGTATGACAGATGATTGCAATCATTAAGCAAATAATCGTGCTGTTGATACGCCCATGAAAATCGGGTTCAACAATCCCCGTATTTTCCTGCCTCAGAAGTACTTACCCCATCTGGCCTCGGGAATCTGGGGCCCCCAAATCGAAATGTGAATTTCTAAGCCACGTGTAATACCTGTTAGTTATTAGAAGCAAGTTGTCCAACTAAGGCGCACCAACCTCGTATCCGTTTGGGGAGCACATAAATCTATCCTTTTCCAGCAGGTAGTGCACCCTGTGCGCAATCGCCGTGGGATCTTCCGGGAGATTGTATAATTTTCCTATCTCCTCTTTAAAGTGGGAAACAAACTGGGATCATACCCCAGAGTGTCTATTGCGTATCTTTCAGAATTAGTACTATACCCGGCTTCAGGAGGGTGTCATCCGTGTGTATCTGTGTCCACTTACTATCTTTATGTTTTCTTCCGACGCTTCCATATTTCCCGCATCAGTTATATAATCAAGCGCCTTAAGCCAAGCACCGTGTACCTCTGACGTCAAAGTAATTGGGCCTGGGAGTGGGTCAACAAACAGGGTGTACCAGAGAATGAGAGCTTTGGCCCGCGTTACTGAAGCCGCCGCTACTCCTCTCGCTGTATTTCGCAGTGACTGGGTAACCGGCCAGATGTCCACAGAGTGTGGCGTACTCGATTCGCCGGCTGGACTCGAACTTCTAACTCCCGAGGTAGTGGTACTGTGAGTTCCCAGTGGGGATAAATATCGGGCTACACTGGTTGAGGGGAGCACTGGCGGAATATACGCTCTACCAGGCGTTATGCCTCCTTGAGCTGCTGGCGTCCGCCTAACGAGTGCTGCCTCCTCTGATCCTTAGCTGGTCGTAATTTGTATAGTTGATATTTGATTGATTGTTTGTTTGTCCGCTGTTTGTGACCGGTGACCCAGCCCTGCTCCATTAGCATCTGGAATATCATAGTTTTCAGCGTCTGGCTCAGTGTCCGATTCAGTCTGATCTGATCCTCGAGAGTCCTCGTACTCATCACTGCTATCATTGCTTAGACAAAGTGGTTCCGTTGGTACTTATGCGTCAAGTTCAGGCTCAATATCGGTATACGTAGTGCTCTGTATCGTCCGACTGAGGGGGTGCTTCGCTAGTCTTTTGAGTGCTCCGGTTGCGTTTGGTGGTGTAGGGCACACATGCGATGGCTGCACGTTCGGCAGTGTACTCAGCGAGCTGCTCGATTGGTTTGGTTGCGTTCCCTACCTCGATATTGCTAATCGTATGCCATTGGGTATGATTTGGCGCCTATGTCCGTTCAGATTTCCTACTCGGGGGGTTGGCTGGATGCGTGAATTGGCTTGCGGTTGTCTAGACATTGTGGAATGCTGAACGGTTGATTAATGTCAGGCAAAATAGGAATTAGGACGTAGGACAATGGAATGGATCTTTCGTGGCGCGAAGATGACGAATTTGTAGTTAGGTTCAATGGACGCATCAGGTCTTATACACTAGAACTTAGGGGGGGGGTTGGGAGAATCACACACTATCACTCGGTAATGAAAGAAAATATTCGCCTGTAAAAAGGGGTTTTCTGCTTGTTCAAAATTATGATTATGATCTCGACGTCCTCAGGTATCATGGTCGTCGCGACTCTCGTTGACAAGATTCGGCGAGATAGGCGTCGCTACTGTAGGAGGCTAAGCAAAATCTAGCCACAACGAGTATTGGTTAGAGACACTAATTCTAGCAAGACACTCGCCACGCCTAAAGCAGATTAGGATTATCAAACCTCATCTCCTAACGTCGAATCAACACCACTGAACGTCTGGAATTCTGTATTCACGCCATGCTCTCGGCATCGTCAGGTATCATGGTCGTCCCGACTCTGGTTGAAAAGGTTTGACGAAATGGGCGTCGCTAATGTAGGAGGATAAGCAAAATTTAGCCACAACGAGTATCGGTTAGCGACACTAATTCTAGCAAGACACTCGCCACACCTAAAGCAGATTAGGATTATCGAACCTCATCTTCTAACGTTGAATCAATATCACTGAACGTCTAGAATTCTGTATTCACCCCATGCGCTCATGTGTTTGAGTAGTTTAGTCCGCCGACACCAGCCCAGTTAAGGACAGAATGCGCTGCGTGCTTGATACAGGAAAGAAAATTACGTATCTTAATCCAAGGAGGCGTAAGTACTTGCAATACAGGATACAAGAAGCTGAAGCAAGGGCACCCAATGATATGTTTACTATCACCTACCCGCTAATGAACCACAAACTGAGAATTCTGACTAAAGCGAAATAAGAACTAGGGACAAAAAGAAAAAAGAAAAAAAAAGTACCGGAGAAACTAGGAAATCCCATATTATTTTCGTCAAGCCCTGCACCTTTTTGAATGGCGTTGTTGGGGTGATGGCGATTTGGTGTTGTTTGTGGCACTACTCAAACTGGAGGTTGAAGAAGCCCTGGGCGCATGGGGTGTCACGGCGGCTGCTGGTTCTGTCGGGGCTGGGAGCGTGGTGGGCGGCTGTTCAGTTGTGCAAGGTGCTTGTTCTGTCGCTCTCACCGGAGTTGTGTGAACCTGGGCATCAATCGGAGCAACGGCGGGGGAGACTGGACGTTCGTTGCGGAATCTGGGTAGGCTACAAGGAGGGGTGTCCTGGGCACTATTGAGTCGCGAACGCACCACAGCTGCCAGCCCGGTATTTGTAATGTAGTCTGCCATCCAGGGCATCCCTTGTAGAACCTTCAGGATGTCTTGGAGTTTCGTTTGCGTAGATGACGCAGAAGGCCTAGAGGCCGACTCCCACGAGAGTGGAGCGAACGGATTGAGGCTCGGGGCATCCTCTATTTCTTGTTGGGTAGCACTCCGTCAGGTCGAGGGGCCCGGGGCTCCCAATTCCTACTCCTACGTCGTCAATTAGCCATCGTGTATTGATCTTCATGTTAACGTTAGGTGTCGATTCTTACGTTGTCTAAAACAGTCGCCCCCCTTTGGGGAGGCGCCTGCGGTCCCCCCTCGCTCTCGGCCTCTAGCCATTCCTCCTCCTCCTCCTCCTCATCCTCATCCTCATCCTCATCCGCATCCTCATGCTCTTGCATGATCCCCACGGCATCTTCCCAAACGTTGCGATTGAGGAACGGGTATCTCCCTTTGGCAGGCTCGGGCATCTGGGCTCTATGCTCTGTATTGTTGCGACCTGACTTGATGACCAACAGATGGACGGGATCTTGGCCATGGTTTGCCAGGAGTCGCGCTAGAATGTCATTATTGCTATGGAGAAAGATGAGCTGTTGCAGGGGGAGAGGTTTTTCGGGCTCTTGAGGTAGCCTGACGGCACCCTCACCAGTCGCCCCGATCAGACATCGTGGGCATCCGATTTGCTCCTCCACACGCGGCCCTCTAACCCCCAGGACCATATTTTTCATGCTCGGTGTTGTCAACACACCCTCTCTGATTCCCGAGTCCGAGTCGCTAGCACAACTGGGGTGGTCGAGAAACGGATGTCCTGCTTCTGGGGCTCCTGTTCGGCGAACGATATGGATTCTTACAGCCCATATGCAATAAGTTGACGATTGAGACTCTGTCAAAATAAGTTAGTGCGAGGCTCACGGGAGATTGATGGGAATAATCACTTCCTCGGAGATTCCGCGACGTCACTAGCACCGGCACTCTCCGCGATTCGACGCAGGTTAGAGGTGTGGAGTTTCCAAGCCGAATCTTTAACTAGCATCCTGAGGTGACGGCTGAGTTCCACGACGTCATCTGGGTGGTGGTTGTTTTTAATGTCGGTGACACGATCTTTCACTGGGGGAAGGGCGCGTGCGAAGACAATGATGGCTTCCACTTAGACGTCTAACAAGCGACCGCGGTCAAGGTCGCGGGCTGTCATATAGGCCTTGAGCTGCGCCCGCCAATCGAAGTAGGCACCAGGTGTGAGGGCGGGATCGAAGAACCTGTACCACGATTTAGTGTATGCAATGTCGCCATACGCCTTCCTAATTTGTGCTCAATTGTTACCGTGACAGATTGTGATACCGGGGTGGGGGTTTCCTTTGACCTACCTAGTGCGCGAGTCTTTGACGGCTGGCTCGAAGTACGCGCGCTCCGCCAGGTGTCCGTTCACAAGAAAGTTCGTTGTGAGCGCTATATGCTAAAATGCGAATCTGGTGCTTCCGGTGATTACTTAGGCACTCTCCTCAGCAGGCCGACGGGCGACCCTAGGCGGCAGAGTCTTTCTTCATTTTCCGCTCTCAGCGTCAATCCTCTGGGGCTGCGCAGTGGGACGTCTAAGGCGAATGGAAACATTAAAATTGCTCACGAATATATAGCCGTAGTTTACTTACTTTCCCTTCTCTAACGGCTGTTTCTGTGAGCTCGGAGGTGCCATGGGGACGTGTGCGATATTTAGATTGAATTGAACTCAACGAAAAAAATGAGAAAAATTATTAAGACGTCAACTAAGAGACAAGGATCTTGGAGGGAGGTCGACGGAACTAGGTTGGAATCTGGGGACAGACGTGGGGAGAAGAGTAAAGAGGAACGTATGCAGAGTGGAAACGCCAAAGTGGAACGAGGAGTAGGAGGGGTTGTTTTATACATCTCGTCGATGCCCGGTGTACATTTCCTGATGGTTAGCCCTGGGGGGGTGTACTGTACGAGCAAAGCACGCGAAGTAGAGTGTGCTAGTAGAACCACCTTGCACACCGAAGTGGATACCGGTATCGTGGGCCAGATGAACTAGCCACATAGCGCATCTACGAATTATGATGGATAAAGATATAGAACATAGACAATCCAATGATGGTTAACACTTCTGAGTCTCAGAGATTTCTACCCCGTGTTATGAAATAACGTTTTATGCCTCAAAAGGATAGAGATGCCAAAAGACGTAAGGGACGCGACGTCTCTTGGCGTCTGCCAAGGCACCATCGACATCACTTGAATTTTTCATCCATCAAGCCCAAGACCACACATGAGGGAAGCCAGACGAATGTGAACTGATCAGATGGAGATCGTCAGGCAGGCAGGCAGGCAGGCTATAAGAAATATATTCAAAACCCCTAAGAACTCTAATGCTAAACAATATGACTAATACACTATACGTCTAGGTAGACTCGGTGAACGATAGACCCGGCGGCAAATCAAACTCTGAGAGCGTCGAACGGTGTCTCTTGGGCTTACGCGTGTGACCAGCCTCGTCATCGAAGGAAGCACTGCGCTTCCGTACCTTCTCGCTTTCCAAAAATTCTCTAGCCATGGAAGCCAAACGAAATCTCTTGGACTTACTCTCATCACAACCTTAGTCGTCGAACAAACCCCTGCGCTTCCGTGTCATGTCGCCTTGAGCAGGATGCGATCCCAGTTCCACCGAGTGTTGTATATTCAACTGGCCCGACGATTTGAGGGCGAGTGGTAAACGTTTGGCGGGGGATTCCCTTCACTCTCCACCGGCGGATGACGACATCCCAACGCTGCCCACTGGTCCATCCTCGGTGCCGGAGACATCCCATGACGCGCCGTTTAGTGCTACAAGTAAAGCGTCAGAATCACGTCCCTCTTCCGGTTGACTTGCTTCATTAGCCGGCCCGGGATTAGCTCGGGGCTCCAGTCGTCCGGGCTCCGGATCAATTGAACCTTTGGGTAATTGGTCTCGTGCTATCGCTTCATTCGCCCAATTGGTCAGAGCGCCTGGTACAAGATAGTGGTGCCCCCTCACCGCGGGTGTGGGTTCCCGACTTACCTTATATGGACGATGACAATAGATTAAGAGATCAAGCTGGTCTTCAAGAACTGGATTGAACAGGAGCCAGGCCCTTACCGCTTCATCGTCATCAATGAAGACATAATGGATCCACGAGAGCAGCGTGTTGGGATATTCTCGTAGGAGTCAGCGTCCTTCACCGTGTAGCGACAAGTATGTACCGAATCGTCTCATGTCGTATGGATCTCGTAATCATCACTAACAGTCCACCGATGTCATAGGAATCCAACTCAGCAAAATGTACCCCGTTGACAGGGCGCCAATTGAGCTGGCAACTATTAGGGTAGTCTGCGGGGCTATCAGCCGCGTGGCGGATCCAAACAATAGGCACTGCGCGTGAACGTCCAAGTAGCCCGCTCAAATCTACAACCCCTTAGTCAGGAAATGAAAAAGCCAAACACGGGGATTATTTTGAAAAGGACTCACCTGTTGGCGCCAGGCGATTTAGGGGGAGATAAGATATGATTGCTGCCGGCGCAGCGATGACAGGTGGGCTGTTAGGTGTGGTGTTAGTTGGGCTGTCAGGTGGGCTGTTTGCTGGGCTGTTTGCTGGGCTGTTTGCTGGGCTGTTTGCTGGGCTGTTTGCGGGGCTGTTTGCTGGGCTGTTTGCTGGGGTGTTTGCTGGGCTGTTTGCTGGGCTGTTTGCAGGGCTGTTTGCTGGGGTGTTTGCTGGGCTGTTTGCTGGACTGTTTGCTGGGCTGTTTGCTGGGCTGTTTGCTGGACTGTTTGCTGGACTGTTTGCGGGACTGTTTGCTTGGCTATGGCCTGAGCTGCTGCCTGCGCTGCTGAGTGGGGTATCAAGTAGGATTGGCGCTTGCAGCGACCCAGCCACTGGGGGAGCCTTTTGTGGAGCAGGTATTCCTGGTCCTTGCATCGGGTGAGCAGTTTGAGCGACTTGTCTTCGCGCTTGCGGTTGGTTAATCGGTGGTTGAGGTTGACCTGGCGCGACACCTGGAGCGACTTGTGCTTGCGCTGGAAGCACAGGATCGAGTTCTCCTTGCGCTTGCGGTTGTGATTGACCCCGAACGACACCTTGAGCGTCCTGTCCTCGCGGAGGAACGATAGAAACGACTAGTCCTTGCGCTTGCGGTTGAGGATCAGCCGGAATGACTTGTCCTTGCGCTTCCGGTTGAGGTTGACCTGGAATGAGAGCAGGGACGACTTGTGCTTGCGCCTGAACAAAACCTGGAATGACTTGCCCTGGTCTTTGGGGTTGGTTAATTGCCGGGAGAGTGTTTTGGGGAACGGGAGCTGGGTTCGGATCAGCCGTACCAGGACCTCATTGAATTGGGGCGCCCAGAGGAAGTAGCAGCGGGGGAACAATCACTTGCCCAGTGGGGACTCCTGTCTTGCCCAGTGCAGGTGTAGGCTGGCCCTTAGCCACAACCTGAAGCTGCTTGTTCATGGTGGTTGTCAACTTACTCATACAGTCCTTACCAAGTAGAACAATTACTTCATCGGCCTCCTGGATCCGAGTAATGTTATTCGCAGCTGATTCTGTGGTGAGCTGATCGCATGCAGGGCGCAATCTCGTCATTCCTGCGACGATTTGCTTGAATTCTACGATAGCAAAATTAGCCAGTGGCGTAAAGTTCCTTGCTACCAGTTGATCATTTACAAGGCGCCGCCATTCTTTATACACCACCACGCCTGCATTATGAGCTGGGAAGCTCATGGCTCCCTTATAGTGAGTAATTCACTGACCCCCGCGATTAGGTCGTGTTGCGCTCATCACCCCTAGGAGAGAATTAGGCGGAAGTTGGTACGTCTGCCCCGCCGGAGCCTGCTGTGCTCCTGGATTATGCATATGGATGTATTGTAAGTGGATGATATTGTGGGCCATATTGGTTGATGCTTGGTGTATCTAGATGAGAGAATTGGAACTAGTGTGCTGAATATGGTGGCAGTTGTGGATGTTCTGAATGTGAGATGGTTTTTGGTATGAAGTCCCTTCTATGGCGCTCGATCTACTTTATATATACAACTCCCAGATATTCTATGGAGTTTGAAAGAATCAGGCTGTGTTTTCAAGATTGGCTAAAAATAGGTAAAACCTGACGCTCAAAGACAGGACTCTGCCATTATCCGATTCAACTTGAATAACGGATGATACGAGCATTTGCTCAGGAACGGCTCGGGTCTTGAAAGAAACTATAGCTGACGCCACATGACGTCTGGGCTAAACTCCAAGGAGGACTAGGTCCTCTTCGGAGCATCTGAGCTCCTTGATCCTGCGTGCGAACCACACACCTTGGGCTCAAGACTAAACATAGTGGTACAAGTACACTCTAATCTACACATAACTCACGATATAGACGGAGCTGACTCACACGATGCCTAGCAAATGTCCATTCTGCTAACGAAAATAGAGCCGGTCAGGCGCATATGAGAAACACCAGTGAATAGCGCACGCAAAGCTAGACATTGTTCTCGCATCCACCGTAGGATATCGATCAGACGGAGATATTATCAACGACGTGGAAACGGGGATATTGCACCACCCAGAGGCGAGCGAGCTCCAGGATTCCGACTATGAATCCGTTCGGGATCCCACCGGACACAAGCTCCACGCATTTACTGCTTCCGAGTCTGATACTGAGATTTCGGAAGACACTACATCTTCATTACCCAGCAGACAGGAGTATTATCGATACGCCGAAGAAGCAATTAGAGACGTCGACGGATTTGAGCAAGAAAACAGTAATCTCTGCCAGGATCTGTGGGCACTATTTGGTTGGGCGCAGGGTTTCAATCTGGCGTCTTGGTTTATTCAGTGTAAAGTACCTAAATCACGAATCAATGAATACTCCTCTAGTGGCCTCGGTAGTTCTGCGTTAATCGGCTATAACTCTATCAATATGCTCGAGAACCACCTCCGCTTGATGAACCCGCACAGTTCGTATCTGCAATGGTTCGAAGGAGAAGTTGAGGATAGCAAGAGAACTCTGCCATTCTTTTATCGTAAAGGCCTGGATTGTATCAGATATCGCCTTCGTCAGATCACATATCAGGATGACTTGGTCAACGCGCCGCGGCGTGAATTGGATCCTAATGCTGGAAGGAGCTATGTGGAAGGGCACACCGTGGACTGGTGGTAGGAGGTTCAAGTACAGCGCCCCAACTTACTTTACGGTAACCTTCGCTGACTAATTATAGAAGACAGTTCCACCTGGTGTGATTGTAGGTTCCATTATTGGGACGTCCCATCAGACCCATCCAAGCAACTTCTCCGGTGACAACAAAGCGTGGCCTGTCTATATTACCCTAGGAAATCTTCTGTCAGCCCGGGGCAACAGCCATGGATCAATGGCTGTTCTGCTTCTCGCACTATTGCCTGTCCCACCCAAACGCTCAAAGTCCACAAAAGCAGATCAATACCAGAGACAAGTGAACGCTGACACACTGCAAAACGCATTCGAATTGATATGTGCGCCCCTTAAGCACGGGGCGCTTGATGGCGTCCCCATTGATTGTCCTGACGGGACGGTTCGGAGGTGCTTCTCAATCTTCTCTGCATGTATTGCGGACCATATGGAAAACGTGACACTGCACAGGTTAAAATCCAACACCTGTCTTACATGTGAGGTGCCTGCCGGGGAATTAGGAACCAACATCAAGAACTATTGAGCTAGAGATTACGCAAGATACGAACGATATGGATAGGCAAACCGGTCCCCAGGCCCCCAAGGCAGACGGCACCCACGTCAAGTTCCGCGGCCTTGGTATCAATTTGGGCCAAAGCTTTCTTCATGGACTTCACAGGGTCTCGGCGCCTGACTTGCACACCGCGGACATGCTCTATACGGTTTATCTCGGCTTATTTAAACACATGATGGACTGGATCCAAGCCTTTCTAAAGAAACACGGGCGACTGCAAGCTTTTGTCGACGTTTGGAAGGCATTACCACCGTAGCCTGGGATTTTGGTACCCAAAACAGCCAACCACGTGGTTGCGCCGTGGCAAGGGAAAGAGATGAGGAATCTGGGGGGCTGTATTTTGGGAGTTCTCGCGGTGGCACTGCGTCAGCCACAGAGTTCACAAGTAATACCTTTCAAACATCCTCTCGGATGCGTCATTGCGCTCGTCGACTTCAGTATGATGGCATAATACCGAAGCCATACGTCTGACTCCATAGCTTATATGGAAAATTATCTGGACCAATTTCACAGGATGAAAGGTATCTTCTTGGAGTTTCGTGTAACTAAGCGTACACTGGCCAAGGTTGAAGAGCAAAGGAGGGAGATACGACATCAGAGAATCCGGATGAGCCCGCCCGTAGCTCCCTCTAAGCGGCGCCGGATCAGTAAACTACGATCGCGCAGATGAGCACGACGGACGAATGGACTTGATCCATCGCGAATGGTATTTGAACTTTATCAAGATACATCTACTAAGTCATTTTAGTGATCATATACACCAGTTTGGCAATATACCGATGTATTCCACGGAGTTTGGAGAGCTCGCACACAAGGAACAAATCAAGGACGAATGGCGACAATCGAATGAAAATGATGCCGGGCGCGAAAATCGTGCATAGCTACAGTCGTCAGCAAGCCATCCGAATGAGGTTATTCAAGCTCGAATCTCTTCGACGCCGCGGCCCCCATTTGTCTGCGGATGTCCTGCAACATTTAGAGAGTACAACGAGTGCTGTAAACGCGCCGGTCGTCCATTGGACGATCCTGAAAAGGGCGTCGGGATGACGTGTCCAACGTCTCGGATTTTATTAAGGTGTCGGGGGTCTCCCTCTAGAGTATATGTTGCAAATTGATCCGATATAGCCGGCATAACCTGCCTACAGAGCACCAGCTTCCTGAAGATGATGCGATACTTCAATCACTCCCGCTTGAACTACTAATGCAACTCGAAATACCGGTTGTGGCGTTCCAAGAAGATGACTTTAACGACATCCACCGTGCGCGATGCACGGGTGCCCTACACCTCAGGAAAAATGGGAGTTGCAATGATTGGGTTTAGGTCCAGGCTGGTTCTCAAGAGATGTATAGTGCGCTGAGGGGCTGTCAGCCGGCAGAGCTTGTGGCGCTCTTCAAAATCAGGACGACACCAGTGAGAATGCTGTGCATTGGGTTGCGGCTGTTCAGATGTTGAGTGCAGTCAACTCAGGATTCCCCTCGGACATACATGGCCTTGTTAAACGGCAGATGAGGGAGGATGCTCGAGAGTTTAGGATAGTTGACGTAGGGACAATAAACGGCCTGGCGCACCTGATCCCAGAGGGGCAACGGTGCTGGCTGGTTAATACCCATCTTGATTTGAGAACGTTCAACGAAGTATATTAAGGAATCTGAATACGGGGGGGGAGGGGAGGCTGGCTGTGCCTGCTGATACTAGTACTCGCGCAGCTTTGCTGTAACAAAAAACGCCGTCAGGCGAATTGTAGTCAGGTTTTTCTAACTTCCTCGCCACAATTCGCCCGACGGGGTTTTGCACATCGTCATGTTGTATATGTATGATATATAGACGCAATTGCCTAGAAAATAAAGAGTCTTAGCTAGTTTACCCTATACACGTAAGATTCGGAACGGGGGCGCAGGCCGACATTAGAGATAGCAGGAGTAACACGTCAGAATGGGCGGAAGAGGTAATGTGAAGCTGGTGCCGTCATAAGAAGGAAGTGAAGAGGACCGGAGCTAAGGTGTAGACAGGGCGTCAGAACGCTGCGACATCGTGTCAGGAGATAGCCGGCGTTGCAACGAAATTCAGGGCGCACAGGGCCTAGAGAACGCGGAAGCTACGTCGCTTGCGTCAGTGCACAACGCCAACAGATCTGACGCCAGGTATTTTTTTGCTGATGCAGAGGAGGCATGAGGGCATGTATGGAGGCATAGGGTATGAGCGGAGATAGGGCTCAACTGCGAGCAGAGTTTTCACTGCTAGAGTGAACTATAAGATAGCAACCTCCATAGTGAATACAACCATAACCAACTTTCCTCCCGTCAACACCTGCGGACGATCATACATATCCTCCATCAGGCTATGAGCTCCGCGCATCAGAGTGAATACTGAGCGCAATTAATTCACACCTGTTGTTTCTACATATCCTAATATTATTTCTCAAGAGCGGGGATTGCCGTAAACAAGAAAGGTTTTTACCGCCGCAATGAGTGAACAAGATAGTCTACCATTGGGCAAATCGGGGATGATAGTAGGAGAATTGGATAGAACCAACTATTGGATATGGTCTATACGGATAGCTGCCTATCTGGGTACCGAATGCCTTTAGGACCTCATGACGGGAACTGAGAAAGTTTTGAAAGTGCCCAAGAAGGAAGACACCGATTACAAAGTGCTATAGCAGGAGTACATCAGTCAAAGAAGAAGGGTTCAGAAAGCCAGTCGAGTTTTGAAACTAGCAATGGCAGATGCGATAATCATCAACTACGATGAATCATACTGGGATTCTCCGAGGAAGATTTGGGACGATGTCAAACGAAACTATGTGGTTTTGGTTAGCTACGACGCCAATCACCTGCAAATGGATCTCTATGAATGTCAACTCGAGGACTGTGGGACCGCCCTTGCTTTCTTCAACAAACTCAAAGAGATAAAAGACAAACTCTCGCTTTGTGGTCAGACACCCACAACCGTGCAAATGGTATTTCATATCTTTAACGGTCTCCCAAAAACCACCGAGTGGAAACCATGGGCGATGGTGACGAAACCAAAATTTTCCAGAACCGTTACGAACTCCGACTATATCAAACCCCAGTTGTTGCTTAATAGTTACGAAGCCGAACTCAAGAGAGAAAAGTCGATCAAACCTAGTCAAGCTCTATTCCCACCCAGCAAGAATGCGAAATGGAAGCGACATAACAGAGATTCGAGTAACGGTAGATGAACCGTGAGATCTGGGAACTCTACCACGCCAAAGCAGTTTACGGGCAACTGGCATAAATGCAGCAAGCAAAGTCCCTGGGGGAAGGACTGCTGGTCTAAGGGGACGAATGGAAAGAGGAGAGGCGGACACCCGCGCTCTGGAAAAACCAAAGGTACGGGGATAATGGATGAGCAGATATGGGTAATTGAAGATTTTGAAGAGAAACCGGAGGAACCACAAGTTGAACAAGGGCTGCGAAGGTTTTGTGATATAATGGCTAGCACTCAGGATTTTGATTCCCGCAATCTGGGTTTGATTACCAGCAAGAGCTCAATCGATGAGATGTGGATGAGTTACTCCCAAGAGGATCAAGCGACGTGGGTTATCGACTCTGCCTGTACGAGCCACATTACGAAAACGCAGAAACCATTTTCTGGAGGAAACGTAGAAGCTTCTACCAAGGAATAAAAGGCAGATCAGAACAGCTATAGGTCAGTTGGTACCGGCTGTACGTATCGGAAATATGTGGATATCTATTTGGATACCAGGAAGAGGAAGAGGTTCAGTTCAACTATGCGATGTTGTCCACGTCGCAGAAGCCAGTGCTGCGAACCTGATCTCAATCTGTCAACTGTCGGAGAAAGGGATAGCTATGAACATCCGGAATGAGAGAATGGAGTTGTATAAAGATGGCCTACGGTTGGCAATTGCGATTAAGATTAACCGGATGTTTAGGTTGGTTACCCATGAGATTCTGATTGATAAGGTGTTTGTGATAAGTGGAAACGACAACCCGCAATTAACTCTATGGCAGAAACGGTTTGGACACCTCTATGCCTATACTATATTGAAGATGAGCAGCAAACATCTGCAAGAAAATAGCTTGGGTCAGATCAGTCGGCGTTACGCCCTGATGCAAGCGACGTCACTTCTGCGTTCTCTACGTCCTGTGCACCCTGAATTTCGTTGCAACGCCCTCTATCTCCTGACGCGACATCGCATCGTACTGACGCCCTGTCTACACCTCAGCTCCGAGTCTCTTCACGTCCATCTCATGACGGCGCCTGCTTCACATTGCCTCTTCCACGCACCCTGACGTATTTCTCCCGCTATCTCTAACGTCGGCCTGTGCCCCCGTTCAGAATCTAACGTGTATAGGGTGAACTAGCTAGTACTCCTCATTTTCGAGGCAATTGCTTCTATATATCATACATATACAACTTGACCATGGGCAAAACGCCGTCTGGCGAATTGTGGCGAGGAAGTTAGAAAAACCTAACCACAATTCGCCAGATGCCGTTTTTTGTTACGGCAAAGCTGCGCGAGTACCAGGATACGCACGCACAGCCTGCCTCCCCTCTCCTCCTCCGTATTCTGATTCCTTAAAATACTTCGTTGAACGTTGTCAAATCAATCCGGCTATTAACCAGCTAGCGCCGTTCCCGCTCAGTGATCAGGTGCGCCGGGCCGGGAATTCTCCCTATGTCAACTATCGTAAACTCTCGAGCATCCTCCCTCATCTGCACTGTAACCAGGCCATGTATGTCCGAGGGGAATCCTGAGTTGACTGCACTCAACATCCGAACAGCCGCGACCCGAAGTACAGCATTCCCACAGGTGTCGTCTCTGATTTTGAAGAGTGCCACGAGCTTTGCCGTCAGATGGCTCCTCAGCGCACCATACCTCGCTTCAGGATCAGCCTAGACCCAAACTCAATCATTCCGACCCCCCGGGTTCCTGAAGTATAGGGTGCCCGTGCATCGCCCGCGGTGGTTGTTGTAAATGTCGCTTTCTTGGAAAGCCACAATCGGTATTTCAAGTTACGTTAGTAGTTCAACCGGGAGTGATTGAGGTATCGCATGATCTTCAGGAAGCTGGCACTCTGTAGGCAGGTTATGCCGGCTATATCGGATCAATTTGCGACCTATACTCTCGAGGGAGACCCCAGACACCTTACTAATATCCAAGACGTTGGACACGTCGTCCCGATGCCCTTACAGGATCCTCCTACGGACGACCGGCGCGGTTACGGCACTCGTTGTACTCTCTAAATGTTGCAGAACATCCACAGAGAGATCAGCGCAGAGGCGTCGAAGAGATTTGAGGTTCAATGACCTCATTCGGATGGCGTGCTGACAGCTGTAGCTGTGCACGATTTGGCGTCTCGCATCATTTTTATTCGATTGTTGCCATCCGTCCTTGATTTGTTCCTAGTACGCAAGCCCTCGAAACTTGGTGGAATAGATCGGTATATTGCCAAACTGGCGTATATGATCACTAAAATGACCTAGTAGATATATCTTGATAAAGTTGAAATGCGATTCGTGATGGATGACGTCAATACGTCGCTTGTGCTCATCTTCGGGATCGTCGTTATGGATCCGGCGCCGTTTAGAGAGAGCCACGGGCTGGCTCATCCGCATTCACTGATGTCGTATCTCCCTCCATTGCTCGTCAACCTTGGCCAGTGTACGCTTAGTTACTCGAAACTCCAAGAAGATACCTTTCATCCTGTGAAATTGGTCCAGATAATGTGCCATATAAGCTATGGTGTCAGCCGGTGGCTTTGGTATTGGGCCATCATACTGAAGTCGACGAGCGCTCCGACGCATCCGAGAGGATGTTTGAAAGGTATCACCCGTGAACTCTGTCGCTGACGCAGTGCCACCGCGAGAACTCCCAAAATGCAGCGCCCCAGATTCCTCATCTCTCTCCCTTGCCACTGTGCAACCTCGCAGTAGGCTCTTTTGGGTACCAAAAACCCAGGGGACAGTGGTAATGCCTTCCAAACGTCGTCACAAGCTTGTAGTCACCCGTGTTGCTGGTGAAAGGCTTGGATTAAGTCCATCATGTGCTTAAATAATCCGAGATATACCGTATGGAGCATGTCCGGGGTGTGCAATTCAGGTACCGAGACCCGGTCACCTCCACAAAAAACGTTTTGGCCCAAATTGATGCAACAGCCACGGAACTTGACGTGGGTGCCGTCTGACTCCGACCCTGGGAACCGGCTCTCATCTCCATATCGTTCGTATCTTGCGTAATCTCCACCTCGATAGTTCTTGATGTTGGTTCCTAATTCCTCGGCAGGTACCTAACATGGAGGAAAGGTGTTGGATTTTAACCCGTGCAGTGTCACGTTTCCCATATGGTCCGCAACCCATGCAGACAACATTGGGAAGTACGATCAAACCTTCCACGCAGCACAATCAATTGGGAAGCCTTCAAGCGCCCGGTTCCGCAAGGGCGCAAAAATGAATTTGAATATGTCTTGCAGTGTGTCAGCGTTCACTTGTTTCCATTATTGTTCTACTTTGGTGGACTTTGAGAGGTTGGGGGGGACAGCCAATAGTGCAAGTAGTAGAACAGCCATTGATCAAGGGCTGTCGTGCCAGGCTGACGGAAGATTTCCGAGGGTAATATAGACAGGCCACACTTTGTTGTCACCGGAGAAGTTGCTGAGATGGGTCTGATCAGACGTCCGAATAATGGGAAATACAGTCACACCAGGTGGAAGTGTCTTCCATAATTAGTCTGCTAACATTACCCTAAAGAAGGTTAGGGCATTGTACTTGAACATCGCACCAGCCGTCCGCGATGTGCATTTCCACATAGATCCTTTCACCATTAAGATCCAATTCACGCCGCGGTGCGTTTACCAAGTCATCCTGGTATGCGATCTGGTGAAGGAGTAATCTGACACAATCCAGGACATTACGATAAAAGAATGGCAGAGTTCTCTTCCTATCCTCAACTTTTCCTTCGAACCATTGCAGATACGAACTGTGCGGGTCCAAACACCGGAGATGGTTCTCGATCGTATGCATAGAGCTATAGCCGACTAACGCAGAACTACCGAGGCCCCTAGAGAAGTATTCATTGATTCGTGATTTAGGTACTTTACTCTGAATGAACCAAGAAGCCAGTTTGAAACTGTTAGGCATACCAAGAATGCCAACCCATAAGGCTCACGCACAGACCCCTGCGTACCAATCAGTCAAGTACAAACTACAAAAGATACATCTCGGTCTAGCTTAAGATGATAGTCACGTGCCTCCGACTATAAGGTCACGTGTTCGCTTCACAGCCGCGTCATAGTTATTATTAGTTAAAATATAATTATGCGACAAGTCATATAATGACGGCGATAATAGCGCAAAGACGTCTGCGAGATTTAAGTGTGCATTCCCGTTTTAGGATGCCCCTAGGGTAAGAACCAGAGTTCTCTAACATGACCGAAGGAATCAGAATAAAACACTTGAGTAAAATATTGTATGACAATACCAGAAGAGACATAGTGGAGATCTCCGGGCCCGCTCAGAACCAGTCAGTACGAACACAAGATAGTGAGCGCAAATTGCTATTCGAGCGATCGTTGCCACAAGTCAGTTCGGAAACCTGATGCGCATACAGTGACAGACTCTCGCGCATTGAATGGTCTGACACCTTTGAAGTTGGCCGCTTCATATATGGTTCAGTGAAGAGATATTATTACATTGGCATTAGTCGGCTACGTGTACTCAGACTGACCTATTATTCACGGGACTGACACACCCCCACGATAATATGGTAGTCTACGTCTTCATAATGTAAGTATGGAGTCGAACAGTTGTCAGTGTCAAGAGGTGCTCGCACTTACGAGAGTAGAGAACTTTGTTCGGTCGATACTTAGTTAGTATGGTTAGGACATGTAGCCCGCGAACACTGAGACGCGGAATATAATTATCGAAGTGCCTCCCCCGCTTAAAACAGAATCATCAAGCACCAGAGAAGAGATCTTATCAATATAAGAAGTTTTACAATTATTATTTCCTCATTAGCTTTACACTACACGAGTAACTTAGTTACACTTTATTACGAGCCTTCCTAGACAAGATTCTCTATCTAGAACCAGTCAAGCATAAGGTCTAGTCCGGTATCATAAGTCACCTTACCGGCTACCCCTAACAGAAACCCTGCGCACAACTAAATGGTGCCCACGGATCCTGGCAGAGATTACTGTTTTCTTGCTCAAATCCGTCGACGTCTCCAATTGCTTCTTCGGCGCATGGATAATACTCCTGTCTGCCATGTAACGAAGACGTAGAGTCGTCCGGCATCTCAGTATCAGACTCGTGAGCAGTAAATAGGTCGAGCTTCTGTCCGGTGGGATCCCAATCGGATTCATAGTCGGAATCCTGGAGCTCGCTCGCCTCTGGGTGTTGCTATATCCTTGTTTCCACGTTGTTGATAATATCTCCGGATGATCGATATCCTACGGTGGGAGTCAGCTCAGTCTATATCGTGAGTTATGTGTAGATTAGAGGGTACTTGTACTGCTATATTTAGTCTTGAGCCAAACGCGTGGGGTTTAGCACGCAGGGTCAAGGAGCTCAAAGGCTCCGAAAAGGAACTACTCGTCCATGGGGTTTAGCGCAGACGTCACGTGGCATCAGCTATAGTCTCTTTCAAGACCAGAGGCGTTCCTGAGCAAATGCGCGTATCATCCGTTATCCAAGTTGAATCAGATAATGGAAGAGTTCTGTCTTTGAGCGTCAGGTTTTATCCATTTTTCGCCAATCTTGAAAACACAGCCTGATTCTTTCAAACTCCCTAGAACATCTGGGAGTTGTATATATAAAGTGGATAGAGCGCCATAGAAGGGACTTCATACCAAAAACCATCTCACATTCAGAACATCCACAACTGCCACCATATTCAGCCCACTAGTTCCAATTGTCTCATCTAAATACACCTAGCATCAACCAATATGGCCCACAATATCATCCACGTACGATATGTCTATATGCATAATCCAGGAGCACAGCAGGCTCCGGCGGGGCAGACGTACCAACTTCCGCCTAATTCTCTCCTAGGGGTGATGAGCGCAACACGCCCTAATCGTGGGGGTCAGTCAATTACTCACTATAAGGGAGCCATGGGCTTCCCAGCTAATAATGCAGGCGCGATGGTGTATAAAGAATGGCGGCGCCTTGTGAATGATCAGCTGGTAGCAAGGAACTTTACGCCACTCGTTAATATTGCTATCGGGGAATTCCACCAAATCGTCGCAGGAATGAGGAGATTGCACCCTGCGTGCGATCAGCTCGTCACAGAATCAGCTGCGAAAAGCGTGGCTCGTATGCGGGAGGCCAATGAGGTAATCGTTCCACTTCTTAAGGACTGTATGAGTAAGTTGACAACCACCATGAACAAGCAGCTTCAGGTTGTGGCTAAGCGCCAGCCTGCACCTGCACTGGGCCAGCCAGGAGTCCCCACTGCGCAGGTGATTGTTCCCCCGGTGCTACTACCTCGGGGCACCCCAATTCAATGCGGTCCTGCTACGGCTGATCCGAACTCAGTTCCCGTTCCCCAAAACTCTCTCCCGGCCATTAACCAACGGCAAGCGCAAGGGCAAGTCATTCGAGATGCTGTTCCGGCCTAGGCACACGGCGTTCCTGGTGTCCTTCCGGGTCAACCTGAACCGCAAGCGCAAGGACCAGTGGTTCCTAGCCTTCCGGTACCAGTACCAGTCGCTCCAGGTGTCGGTCCGGGTCAACCTCAACCGCAAGCGCAAGGACAATTCGTTCCTATACTTCGGGCACGAGGACAAGTTGGTCCAGGTGTCGTTCCGGGTAAACCTCAACCGCAAGCGCAAGGACATGTTGTTCCTATCGTTCTGGCACAAGCACAAGTTGTTCCTGGCATCGGTCCAGTTCACCCTCAAATGTAAGCTCAAGGACAACTCGTTCCTATTGTTCCAGCACCAGAACAAGTCGCTCCAGGTGTCGTTCCGGGTCAACCTCAACCGCAAGCGCAAGGCCAAGTCCTTCCTGTAGTTCTGACGCAAGCACAAGTCGCTCCAGATGTCGTACCAGGTCAACCTCAACCACCGATTCACCAGCCACAACCGCAAAGACAAGTCGCTCAAGTTGCTCACCCTATGCAAAGACAAGGGATACCTGCTCCACAAAGGGCTCCCCCAGTGGCTGGGTCGCTGCAAGCACCAATCCTACTTGATACCCCACTCAGCAGCCAAGCAAACAGTCAAGCAAACGGTCCAGCAAACACTCCCGCAAACAGCCCAGCAAACAGTCCCGCAAACAGCCCAGGAACAGCCCACCTAGCAGCCTCCCTGACAGCCCTGCACCGGCACCAATCCTACCTTATCTTGGGCTAACTCGCCGGGCGCCAACAGGTGAGTCCTTTTCAAAATAATCTGCGTGTTTGGGTTTTTCACTTACTGACTAAGGAGTTGTAGATTGGAGCGCTCTACTTCGACGTCCACGCCCAGTGTGTATTGTTTGGATCCGCCACGCGGCTGATAGCCCCGCAGACTACCCTAATTATCGCCGGCTCAATTGGCGCCCTGTCAACGGGGTACAGTTTGCTGAGTTGGATTCCTATGACATCCGTGG
>Ga0307507_10003572_pt1 | contig 29703 bp, 40 predicted proteins | sample 7_EM_MG_FD_207223 | JGI IMG/M metagenome (GOLD analysis project Ga0307507, IMG submission 207223) | Populus trichocarpa ectomycorrhiza microbial communities from riparian zone in the Pacific Northwest, United States - 7_EM | ecosystem: Host-associated > Plants > Roots > Unclassified | place... | reverse complement strand
CCACACAAGCACAGAATTTCTTCTCTTTCAGCAGTTCGATTTCCTCTAAAGGGGGTAACGGTTTGCCACACCTTCTTTATCCTTGCTAGCGTATTCTGGGTTTTCCCAATTTATACGGTAGTTGGCAATCTGCTTCCTATCCCAAAAACCTACATTCTAAGCACCCAAAACTCAATTACTAAGCATTCAAACTGTGGCTAACGTAGCATAATTTTCTCCCTCTCACCCAAAGTTGAAAATCATGGAATTCCTAGTGCACGTTTTGAATGGCACGCACTAGTAGGTGTTGTTCCATTACGTTGCGTTGCACCGGGACACTAGGACTCGGCAAGGGATGGTTTGTTCCCCTTCTTTTCCTTTCCCCTTCCGGTGGAAGGGTACTATACTAATACAAGTAAGGCTTGAGTTTTCCGGTGTGGCCCGGTGATTTGACGCTGCTATTAATTAAATTCCCCGGTACGGTGTGGCTTCCTTATCATTAAATTTTATCATAAATTACTTGAAAGCGGCTTGATATTATAGTACTACAAAAGTTTAATAGAGGAAGAAAAAAAAGTTTTATTAAATTTTCATGATAATATTATTATTATGGTATTGGATGAGGGTACGAGCGTGCAAGTACTAGTGGTTAAGACGAAAGGTGAATTGAAAAGAGATACTGGTAGTGCATTGATGATGTTGGAAATAACAGTTTAATGGCCGCACTCTGAGCCCGCAGTCGTACGCGTATGCACCGGCGGAGTGACGCACGGGCTACGATACGAAAAGTTTTCCCACATCTGTCTTTCTTTCCTTTCTTTCCTTCCTGTCTTTTTCTCGTTTCACTCCTTTCTTCCAATACACAACTTTCCTTAAGACTCTCCTTTCCATCAACTCATCACAATCAATCATGATCTTCATCTCCGATTAATACAAACTCTGTGTCTTCACTTGAGCCGTTCCATTCCGCTGCGTATAACCCTCACCGCCGATCGTTACCTCCGCATCTATCATTTTCAATAGATAATTGACGAGTGATTGCGGGACGGATAGGCGCTTACAGGACTATGATTCTCCTGTAAGTGCTGTCCGTGACGGTTACGCCTATCCGTAATTTCCTTGGTACTTGTTAAGTACTGCCCTGGACAGTGGAGAAAGAGGTACATACTTTCCACACCTTAGTGTTGGGTATCATGGGTTGCGCGCCAGAGAATGGTTGCTTAGTCATGGATCTGTCTTGATTGTCATTGGTGGTGGGTCTCGTTGGTCTTTTCATATCTCCTCTCTCTTCTCTTCAACACATACCAGTAAGTCTTTCTTTTCTCTTGTTCCCACCTTCGGTAAGGCTACCCCTAGCACCTTCCGTGCCCAATTAGCGGTCGTGCAAGCGCTCTGTTCTGCCCACTTATCCGGCCCTGTTTACCGCCTATCATTTCTAACACTTGGACATGCTCTGGACGCCTAGGTCATCACTCGTATTACCAACCCGCTTTAGGTTTAATTCAGTTACGAGCATGGTTTCCATCGCCCGTGACTCCGTCGACGCATGAATTTTTTCCGAGACAAACCTTAACCTTGGATTGCAGGCCAACCGTGGCTCGGAAACTCGGCCCCGTTCTAGGGAGCGACCGATCGGTTGCTTCTTTGTTTGCTTCATCTCATGAGCAGCGCAACAGGGATGGCGCCAGGGCGGAACAGCAAGACAAAACAACATGCTTTATCCAGAGCCTGTTTGGCAAAAACGGAAGGGAGGGCAACCGTTCCATTTTGTGACCATTTTACCCATCGAATAACCAAGCGCAAGGACAAAGCGTACCTACTCAACCTCAATCGGCGAATAGCCAAACGCAAGGACAAATCGTACCTGCTCAAGGTGCCCTCCCGATGCAAAGAGTGGTTGAGCAGGTACGATTTGTCCTTGCGGTTGTTTCAGAATTTTGGAACGGAAGAGAAACGGTCATTTCTATGGAGCAACGGAACGGAACCGTCGCATCCAAACAGGCCGACACAGAGCTCAGGGGAGTCCGGAAAAGATAGCCGCATCACCGCCAGCACCCCCACCCTCGAGGATTATTCGTCTTTCCATTGGCAGTCAAGGGTTCCGTCATGAGTTGCGTGGTAGGTTGGATACCATGGCAAGACGTGGTTTCACTGGTAGTCCGGTACGTCTTAAACCATTAAGGTGCTTGTTTTTACCGTCTTGTTACTTAGAGAATTCCGGTGATTTAGAGAAACCGCAGTGGCGATGAACTGTCGGCACATGAGCTGGTTCCGGATGGTACATCAACGGTATCTTTTACGAACGAGCAATTCCGTGCTTTGGATCAAGTGGGCTCTTAGTCTAGTCTATCGTTGAAGGACATATTGTTTTAACTATTTATTAGGATGTCACAATTCTGAAGGCTCAGATGAACGATATCAATTATAGCCTTAAGGATCTAGACAGCAAAGTCGATAGAAAATTGACACAAAATTCAATTTGGTCGTTTGATGTTGCTTATCGTTGGCCGTGTCGTCTTGAAAGGAGGGTTTGATTTCTACCGGACGAACGCAAGAACTCTGCTAGTAAGAAGGAAGTGTAAAAGCACATGATCATAAGGAAACATGGATAACCATGATGCCCGGACGCTAACCGTATACTAGAGTTCCCTACTATGATATCATGGATTCCCGTCGCATGCGGACGACAAGTGACCGTAATATAATCAGCTATTACAGCCATAGGGAGTAGCCGCATCCTACTACTGCAAGGAATTTCAAGGATATTATCTCGGCAAGCTAAAAAAATTTTATCATTATTATATTTATCTACTTGCCGGAGGAGAGGGAGAAAATAAATGTCTAGCTTGTATCCGTCTGTCTAGAAAAAGAACCTGTACATACCACCCAAACCGAATCCAGGACGCCAGATTAATGCAGGCCGAACTGAAATCTAACCACTCGTTCGTTCATCCAGGGCGGAGATAAACCCACCGCTGGGTGCTGTAGAAAATTAAATTTTTTTTTCAGAGTGCTTTTTTCGGATTTTCATCACCACTTGTCTAGCAAGCAAACAAGTTAAGAATGCGCCCCCTCGCTTCCATGCCCACATCCAAACTCCGCGAGTAGGTCCCCCATGTCCTTCCTCTTGCTATCCCGAACGCCCTTACGCTTCTTAGCCTGGCCACCGGACGACGACGGTGGGCTAGAAGGCGGGGAGCCAGCAGAACGACCTTTGCGTTTCGCTTGCGCAATAGCCGGGCTTCCGATTCTCTTGAGGATAAAGATATTATTGCGACACTCCTCGCTACTTCTGGTAATGTTGTCTCCGATTTGCAAGAGAAGGGTTAGCTTTTCGGGCTCAGTCTGGTGCCTGCGAAAGACGTGTATGGCCCCGCGGGTTGTGGTCAGATCTTCCCACAACTGGGATTTGTCGTGTTCCCAATGTACGCCCCAGTAGGGAGCATCGGAGGTGATATTGGTACCAGTCAGCTCGACTATTTCCAGGGATTGGATCCAGCTGAGGTACTTGGGGGACTCATTGGTAATCCTTGAGTGGTTCCTAAGGATTAGTACCTTCAGTCTAGATAACTTCCCGTCCCTAGAGGAAGATCGAGACCAGGATCTAATTACACCGTCGTCAAGGGTGCTAACCTGCCCGTTACTGGTGAAGGGGAAATTTAGAACCACTAGATTGGGGATCTCCGGTATGCATAGAAGTTCGTCTCTAGTATAACCTTTGTTATACAGAAGGTTCAGGTATACAATCCACATCCCTTGGCTATTGGATATGGGGTCTATTAGAGACCCAAGGGAAATCGTGTATGCGAGTTTTTCAATCCGTATACGTTCCATGGTTGGTCCACCGCTCTGGGTCTTGGAATGACACACAAAGTTGGGTTCATCCTAGCATACCGCCATTATTAGATAACCTTGACAAACAAATCAATGGGATGGAAGGAATTACCCCATAGACAGAAGCGAATCTAGACCACACGAGAAAGCTATCTCTTGAGCTATGAAGAGAAAGCAGAAAGTCAGCCAACGTTTCATAACAAGTAAGATGGGATAGGGAGCCCCACGTATTCAAAGTGTCCTCCCAGACAGGCTTCATGATAACCCAGGGGATGCCTCTTAGTATCTCGATTGTGAACTCCTCGATATGCTTATTCAATGTGCGGCGAGCAAGAACATGCAGGGATGGGGCCCCGGTTCTACGGCCGTCCCCATCAGTGATCTCCGGAGGGCGAGGCTGGAGTGTTGGCCTCCGACGGTTGATGCGAGTCCAATCGGTACTGGAAGGCATTGTAACGATAGTCTCCACGAATCGATTCCCGTTTTCGTCTCGTTGGGAGTTCCTGATGAAGTTCTTGTACTGTGTGATGATTGTGTCTTCGGGAGGTTTGCCACGTTTATTTAGGCGATAGCGGGGGTGCATGATTGCGGTCTATGTTTGCGAGTTGACTTGAGTTAAGATACGACTACTGTAGGGCTGGGACGTGAAGGTTTCTTGGTCCCTGGAACTCCTGATCAAGGCGTGTTGAATGTGTGGTGTCGCCAAGAAATGGTTTCGCGAGAGGCAGGAGGTTCAAGTCGGGATTTGGGCTGCTCATTGGTAACACAGCATGTTTCCCGCTGCAGAGCGGCTGTGTGGCGATTAGAACGAACCGAGACCCCAGCTGCTGACATGACCATAGATAAGGGTCCGGTACCAACATGGAATTGTCAACACAGCACATAGAAAGCACTGCTCTCAGTGGAATCTATTAACAAGAGATATTGAGAGGAAAATCTATCGCCAATGCGGAAGAGTCCGAGTTTCGTACGACCACTCTCCCGCCCCAAAAACTGTTCAAGTGCTGCCCCGAACCGGCGGCCGTGGAGTACAAGTGGGGCAAGTGCTAAATTCTAACTTTTAGAAAGCATATAAAGCGATAGCTTTAGCAATAGGAGCCACGATGTCAATTGGTATCATAACCTGAGAGGGTGAAGGTTATCTAGAAGGAATCTCTAACCATACTCCCTCCCTTAGCAACTAACGGCAGCGTAGTGCACGGAGATCTCTTGAAGATGCGCGAAGAGTTGAAGAGGGCGAGGGGGTATTACGCCTTGTGGGTAGCTGATAGTCCGCAACTGAAAATGAAAATGAAAAAAACTCCTAGCCTGCAGGCATTTCAATGCTTTATTAAAGAGGAAATAACTGAAAGCCTGATCCCGAAATAAGTTCTTCATGGCCACGAACTGAGCTGCACCTTCCACCGAGCAACCGCACACACGTGCCAAGTGAGTCGGTAAGATATATCGGTGGGGCGAATAGTGCTGCATCTTCTAGGGCTGAATGATTCTCGAGTGCTGGGGAGCCAAAAGGGAATCTTCGCGGTTCGCCCATACCCTTTGTCAGCAAACGCTGGAACAGCGCAGGCAAGATATATTGGTTCTTTTATGTTTCAATTTATATCCTAAGGTTCGTATGCAGGTTTTTGGAGCCGAGCCAGTCGTTAAATCCGAGGGAGACACATTCGAAGGCTGATATCCGCCCCCGTCCTCTATATCGACCTTCGATACTCGGTGGGAGTGTGCTAAGTGCCAGCAAGTGAGGCTACTCATGTGGTTAACAGCGCGCGGGTGGGCGGGTAGGAGTGACTGGTGAAATAACCAGCAGATCCCTAATCACTTCTCTTGGGTCTATTCTGGCGCTCTGAATTGACAATCAACCCGATCAACTTGTTGTGGACCGGTATGAGGAACATAGTTACCAGACATGGCAGGACTTTTGCAAAGTATTCGAAGTTGAAGTGTTGTGTCAGTGGCCAATGAGCTCCAAGGGCACAAGGCCCAAGTTCGAGCTGAGTAAAGGGGAGCCGTTTTGTTGGCCCACAGCTGTTGCAATGCCGTGCTATGGTGTTTGTTCTGGGGGTGGAGGTGATGATAAAGAGAGAAGAAAACGCACTAAAGGTATCATAGATTAGCAGTGCCTAGAATCATGCTACGATATTAGGTTGTTCTTGACGCCGCCCTAGTGTTACATATATCATAGCAGTGGGGGGGGGGGGGGGTTCTAAGGAGTGCAAAAGTTAGCTTAGATGGTTTAGGGTGCTGCTTTAATTCAATTCGGCCCCGCGACTATTATCAAAGCATCAAACCCTCTTGCACTAAGTAAGTACAAAATCTAATAGTGTAAAGTCATAATAATTATTATAGTTTAAATTACTTACACACTGGGTTTAAAATCTCGAAGAATTGTCCATCATGAGCAATGACTCGGATTTTGTTTGTATACTTTCTTATGGAGCGCCGTATCAGCACAAAACTGTATAAGCAGAGATGGTGCCACCGGGCTAAAAGATTGGTACAGCAGCAAAGTTCCAGGAACGATCAGTGAAAGCGAAAGCAACTTTTTTCCCGTTTCCTGACATATGATACATAAAAATTGAAAATTACAGCTTGTACAAGCGCTAACGCAGACGCCAGTTATAGCCCTGAAATTTCTACCCAGTAACCCGGTCCTCTAGAAGAATTAATGTTTAGAAGAAATATCCTCAAACCCGGAAACAAATGAAATCAAAGAGAAAGAGCCCATTCGCCTCATACGCCCCGCGAGAAAAGGAAGTAGGAAAAAAACAAGAAAATAGAGAACACAAATGAAATGTAAGAATGCATGTAATGAAATGACTACTTGTAAATCTCATCTAGGGACTCTCAGTAAGAGACCCGTTGAGGATTCTTGATTCTGGGCGATCGTCTAATGGGTGATTGGGCGATCGTAACTTTTGCATTTTTCGGACTCGGTGTCCTTACAGCACCGACCGGCTTCAGACCATTCGGGGTTGCTGGCATCATGAAACTTTCCGCCGACACTGAGGCTTTAGGAGCCTTGAAAGTCTTCGGCTTCTTCGGGATAGGCCATTTTTTTCTGATTCTGTTTCCAGAGACTGGTATTCCCAGAACAACCCTGAGCTGCTTTGTGCCTGCGGGAAGGGCAGCCTTGGCAAACTCAAGGACCTCTGCAATCTCCACACGTTGGCTAATCTTCATAAGAGGGTTGGGAAGCTTAAAATTGCTAGTTTGGTGAGGGTGGTTAGGAATATACTACCTACCTGAACACGCATCGCCGCGAGGTCCGAATCTGTCTCGGCTTTTGTGCAAGCCTTCGGTGTATCACTGAACTGCTTCCTAGAGGTCCCGAACCATCCCAGAAATGGGTCTTTGGCTCCAACTGTGACAACCGGATACGGCTTACAGTTCACGCCCATGGCCTCAAACAGGATAGCGACATCATCACTGACTCCCTTGCGGCTTCGGAGAACTCTCTTTTCTTGCGTCATTTCGCTGGCAGAAAAGAATAGTGAAACAGTAGTTGGTTAGCTGAGGTTAAATAGAAGGTGCAATGGAGACGGGCGTGGTGGTGAGATACTTACATGATTGATAACAGAAGATATCTGACTAGACCCCTTCCCGAGGCTGTGGCACAGTCGGCGGACCAGCTAGCTGCCAATCAGAATAATTTTTACAAGTTGTGAGGACGAGGTCGCTAAGAACGCACTGTGGCAGTCGGAAATGCAAAGGTCGGGAGCTGGAGCCTGGGAAGGGGGGAGAAGAGAAGGTGTGGGGTATTCAACTCTTGGTTAACGAGGTGTGCTGGTGGGAGAGGGTAGGGGGTGTGAGAGAGAAAAGAAGAGGGGAATTAGTGAGTAAGAGTGTTTACCAACAGCCTCAGAACAAACCCCGAACCCGGATGCCTCCAACGTCCGAAGAGAATTGAGGAGGGGAGAGGCAATGATTGTGTGGGGGGGGTGATCTTTTATATTAAATATTAGGGGGAGCCAGGAAAGGATAAGAGGCTCTCGTGTTGGGGCTACCCCCGAGCACCGTTTCCTGGTGATCTACATTCATGGCTGCCTCGCGTCCAAACAACAGTACACTTTGGAGATAAACGAAAGCGGTAAATGGAAGAAAAATTAGAGAAGCTTGATCCGTTTATTAAATAAAGTAGTTTTACTGTATTAAAGGCGCGTTTCCCATGCAAGGGAGATCCTGGCTAGCTTTGGCCGAGTGAGTTTCCATGTATCCCATGCGCCAAATGCCCACTCTTTCACCTCCTTGGTGCCCTTCAAACTCAAAAACAAATCTCCCACAACCTCTAATAAAACTGGGGAGGCCACTGAACACCAATATAAGTGGGTAAAAAGAAAAAAAAAGAAAAAATAAGGATGTCACCACGAATACTAATCCCTATCTCGTATCCCCACTATAGCTGTCATCTTCTCTTCCTAGTTTATGAATGGGGAACAAGAAAGTAAGCATTGTGCTCCCTCTACCACACTACCAAGCCTCAAATGCCCACATATAAAAGGTGCATATGTGATAGCCTCTGGGGAACAATCTAAAACATCTAGAACAAAGTGATAGCTTGTACTCGTACGGTCTCACATTGTAGGAATTGTATATATAGATCGTTATGGCAGAAGCCCGATAACTGCCTTACCTGCTTGATGCCCTCTGAATCCAACACCGTTTAATAGATATCTATAGTTATGGCAGCGGGAAGACGAGGGGATAATATAAACCCACGACCCTGGATACTCCAAGGCCGGGAGTGACGTCTACCAGGATCTGACCTCGGAGAGCATTTTGGGGCTTCGATTAAAGGGCACATTTGGACTCGCTGCACACTGTCTAATAGTGGCATATATTCCTCAGGTGACTCATCACAATCGGCGCATGTATGTACTAACCTAAGGCCCTGACCTCCCCAGTTATGTTCTTTCCTTCGCTCAAAGTGATGGCCCAATCGGCATTAGGGCCTTCAACACCTCTATGGGTTTCATTGTGTTGAGGCAGAATATATGTACTGGGCTGTCTGATTAAGGAGAGATGCCTATCTACCGCAAGATAGTTGGGGAGTGACCAACAGCAATTCAGGGCTATGAGTTATCATTCGTGACAACAAAGAGTTGCCGTTGGTGAAAAAACATATAAGCACAAACGTAATATTATGTTACTCTCGAACTTTGTGCCTTAATCAATGCAACTGCCGGACGGTTCGAATACATCTCGGGGAGCCGATGATCCCCGGAGCTATACAGGTACTATAAAACAGGATCACTAAGCCACACCACGGAGGAGTTAGGGTCGACATTTAATAGCCAGCAGTTCCTAACATAGATATCCGACAGGTACCCAGTTCTGCTAGCCCTTAGGGTCCACTGGAAACAAATAATTGATTCCTAGAAGATGACTTGCCGTAATGCACATATCGTATAATAATAATATTATAGTCTTTAATGATTAAAACGCCTCGCCCGGGCCCAGGCTGTCCAACATCTAGGTGACCAAGAGAATTGAAGACAAGAGCAACGTCCGACAAACTCCACAGCCACTTGCAGAACAAGCACAAAGCACAGTATCCATGTGGGGTAACGCGGACCAATTAACTCCACGCTTACTACACGGACACCTACTCCAGGAATTGTTCTAGAAGTCCTACGGTATTTCTTCCCTTTCTCTTTAGGGTTTAGTGAATCAGATATCAATGATCTTAACTACAGGTTAGTCCAATTGATCCTGGTGCAGATCATGGGATATTCCGAACTCCACCAAGCAGCACGCAGACAAAAACTAAACTGGCCGAGATGACATCAGAGCCCGTGAAATCCGATGTCAATAATAACTATCATACTTCAACTCATAGCATAGTTTGAGGAAGTCTTGAAGCTTCGATTTTATGTATTTTTCTTCTTCGGCTTTAGAAGCGGGCGGCATTATTCATTATCAGTGCTTCCGCCCGCCGCAGCAGAACGAGGTCACCAAGTACGATAAAAGGCTTGACTTTTTTTTTTTATCTCTATTTTCATTAATTTTTTTATCTTAACGAGGCCTGCGTCCCAAGGCTAGAAAGATAGGGACAAAAGTATTCGGGTGTCTGTGTGTGCATGAGACTCCACTCCAACCACCACTGCCACAAGAGGACAGATCTCAATGCTGGGGGGCAAAGGGGCTTGCCACCTCGGAATACGGTATATGTTCAGTTTACTAGTGCACACTATACAGGAGGTCACAAGGGGATGTAGGATCAATTCCGCAATATTCTATGAGGGTCTTTTGAGCGTTGCTACCTCTTGCTTACGAACCCTGCCAGGAACATCCCACCCACCCTACCGTGCTCAAGAAGTGAAAAGGCCCAACTTCCTCGTCCCCCCCCCCCAACCCAACGCCAACACACCCCCTACCGTACTCTGCTCACCCAACTAAAACAAAACCATCCATATCAACTCCCTATAAAAAATACCTATATCTCTTAACTTCATACAAATACATTTTTTCACTTATAAACAGCAAAGATGCGAATCAAAATCCGTGCACCCAATGGATCCCAAGTCCTTACAGTATCACCAGAGACAACAATATCTTCGTTTCTCTCAGAGATTCGCTCAAAGACATCTTTATCCGGAGATATCGAAATTAAGTATGGCTATCCGCCCAAATCTCTACATCTTAACGAGCACCCATTGTCAACCCTCCTCAAAGACTTTCCTACCAAACTTGAGGGCGAGCAGTTGATTATATCCGAGAGCGGAGAAGGTGGTGGCGGGGGTGGTGGAGTAATTCGAGGTACTGGGTCCATCACCAACACTTCCACTGCTAGCAGGAGCGATCCCCCTTCTGCGGCTTTTTACAGTGAGAAAGGGAAGTCTGTCGCAAGTTCGAGTGCTCCTTTTTCTTTCTCCGGAGCCGCGCAAGGTCCGACATCACAGCCCGATGCACCTTTGACGTTAAATCGGTCCCTGAAGTCCAAAATCAACAAAGATGATCCTCCGGATGTCCCCCTAAAGAGTGGACGTGGAACGATGGTTTTGCGCGTGATGGAAGACGATAACAGTTGCCTTTTCTCGGTTTGTATTTCCAAATTACTTATTCGAGCCCAAAAATTCTAACAGACCTTGTGATTAGGCCATAAGTTATGTTGCTACTGGCTCCCTTTACTCAGCTACCGAGTTACGCCAGCTCGTTGCTACTACAATCCAAGAAAACGCAGACACCTACAGCGAAGCGGTTTTGGAGCAAAAGCGAGATGGTTATTGCGAATGGATTCAGATGGAGAGTTCTTGGGGCGGAGGAATTGAGCTAGGCATTTTTGCAAACTTTTTTGATCTCGAGGTTGGTCTTCGTCAATGCACTGAATCTAGTTCCCTTCTGACAGTATAGATATGCACCATTGATGTCTCTACAAACGAAGTCATCCGATTCAACGAGGGGAAAACAAACAGAGCTATTGTAGTTTATTCCGGTATTCATTACGATGCAATCGTCTTATCGCCTGCCGGGTCCCGAACAAACGATCCCTCCAAGGACAAGCGGATCTTCAGTTCTAGCGACGATGAGGAGTTAGAAGGGGCATTAGAGCTTTGCAGAGAGCTCAAGAAGAGAAAGTATTTCACTGATACGAAAAACTTTTCTCTCAAATGCAATATCTGCAAAACTGGTCTCAGGGGTGAGAAGGCAGCAGTGGCGCATGCAGAAAGCACAGGGCATAATGATTTTGGGGAGTACTAGAGCGGAGTGTTAGTTTTGTTTCATTAGCGTGGAGAGCGGGATAAATATCAGGTCTTGTGTATCTTTTTATTTCTATGTTTGTCGGATGTAGAGAGGCATCGGTAGATAGACTAATATTACTAGTTCAGAGGGCGCAATCCGTGATATGAGAGTGAAAAGATAGGCTGGCTAGCTTATGATAATTGTACGGCGATTAATCAACGAGCTATAATACGAAGAATATTGTCATGAATGGCAGTTTGTGTTGAAAAAAGTTTAACGCCTAGGCCTGCATCGCAGTGCTCGCAGCAAGAAAGTTCCCAGTTACAAATAGAGGGGTTGGAGTATATAATATGGCTTCACCATCCCTAGCCCAGCCCCACACCACATACTGTATTATAAAGGCACAGGTATGGTCATTCGAGCTCCATCGAACTGAGCCGCTGGCCTATCTTCTCCTGCTCCTTCTTATCCTCCGAAGCTTGGTAAAAGGCTGCGGTTCCAATGCCTGCCGCAGCATCGGCCTCTTTCTGAGAATAAGGCTCCTCCTTCAACAATCGTACTCTACACCCACAACAAAGTTAGGCCACCCAATCGTGCCAAGAAATCGTGGGGAAAAGATCCGGGCAAACAGGTTCTGGAATGTTTATTACCTTCGTTTGTGGTTCTTGCCACGACGGTGCTGCACCATATTCCATTCACTCTCAAAGTACTTTGCACATTCAACGCAATGGAATTGCCCAAGGCCTGGTTTATCCTCGTCCGGAACTAAAGCTTTAAGTTGAGCAAGCTGTTTTGGATCGCGGAGGTCGGAATGAACTTGATCCATGTCACTGCCATCATCATCACCAACAACCAGCAAAAAGTCAGTGATGTACTCGGCCGTAAATAGCTTTACCGTGTCTGTTTAAGAACATTGAGGAACGACAAGGGGCCTTTTTCCATACCGAGTCCTGCGCTTTGTCTTTGAACGACGAATAGCGCCCATGGTTATCTTGACTTGACTTGTTACTGTGGAAGACCGGATGGCATCGGTATGTAAGCAGTTGGTTCTGGAAGTGGATCAACTCGGCAATGGATAGAAAACTGCTCTCTTTTTTTTTCTTCCCGAAACTTACCTATGACGGGTTTAGCTCTTAGATGTGAGGTCTTGGCAATTAAGTTGCTGGTACGAGTACAAGTATGATACAAGTATGGGATTGAATTTTGGGAGGGGGGGAAGCTTTCTGGTTTGAACTTGTGCCACGGGCCGAGGGCCGGGGGAGATGGAAAGATTTTTCCTCCCGTCACTCGAGAGAGTTTTTCGTTATTCCCGATTCTCACAAATACAACCGGTTTGATTGGATGGCGGATCCCGGGAGAGGCCAACTTGAGGCTTTTTAGGGTGATATGGGGTTCCCCGGCGGCCAAACCCTTCGCTCGGCCTTGAGAAAAAAAAGAAAATTCCTTCCTTGACGGTAGTGGGGGGGCTCCTTGGTGCGGACGAAAAGGAGGGGAATGGTTGTTGCTTCAAGGGTTGAGGAGGGGCTGAATCGATATCGTTCTCTATCGCAGCGCTAAATTAATGCCAATTTCTCACTCTTTTTCTCGGGGGGGGGTTTTTTTATTTTATTTTTTACCTCCTACCCTTTGCTTGTGACGCAAGCCTGTAAAACTGCCCTCGTTTACTTGCAAAAGTGCTTCGGCAAACTCTTGGCATACTCGTTCCAATCCTTAGTTTCCTTCTTTCCTCACTCTTCTCACCACCTTCCCCCACCTCTTCTCCCTCACCACCTCCTCTTCCCTTTCTCCTCCCCCATAGGATTTGTTCCCTCTCGGAAGAGACACACGGTCCTCTCTTCTACTGATTATCGAAGCGAATAGCCTTCCATACCTATACATAATTGTCTTATTTTAAGAAGCTCTCATAATGCTATCCAGGCACCTTTCCCGGGCCTCCAAGCTCGTAAGTCTCTTTTTTTTTTTTTTTGCTTTTTGCTTTTGATTCTCCCTTCCCCCCGCAAGCTACCGGATAACGGCCGGCTTCACCACCATCATACGTTATGGACTTTAGAGAAAGATAAGACTAATGGAGGCTTGTGTTACAGACCGCCAGCTTCAGGCTTGTAAGTTTTGACTGCCTTTTGTTTACTGGATTTCAGCGTTTATCCAGGCTCAATCCATAAACCCGGCCAGCTTTGTTCTAATAAACCTTCTTCTAACTTTAGGGCCGGGGGTGTCGCGGACTCGCCACTGTTGGCGATGATCCGCTCAGTCGAAAAGTTGAAATGACAAACTGGGAGAAGGTCAGTTCCAGCGTCATGATATTCTCACTCGGAATTTCCGTCATGTTAGGTGCATGCCTGAGCGACCAAGTGCTAACTATCTTGTGCTTTTAGGGAAACTACATCAATTATAAGTGTGTATTTTTTTTCCCTTCCACATTCCTTGCCCTTTATAGAAACACTTTCATTATTTCTGGTTTTTGTTCGACAGCATGAACATTGTCGTTGGGCATTGGGGTGGTGTGGGGGTTAGGCGGCGCGTCATCACATGTCAAGGATCTGTGCTGAGAGACATTTACGTCAAACTGCAGGAAGATGAACGAGAACCTGGCTGTCGTCCGCAGTCGCCTCAACCGTCCCCTCACATATGCCGAGAAGATTCTCTACTCTCACTTGGATGATCCGCACGGACAGGATATCGAGCGTGGTAAATCCTACCTCAAGCTTCGACCCGACCGTGTGGCCTGCCAAGATGCGACTGCGCAGATGGCAATTCTTCAGTTTATGAGTGCGGGACTGCCTTCAGTTGCTACTCCATCGACCGTGCATTGCGACCATTTGATTGAAGCTCAGGTTGGAGGTGCTAAGGATCTTGCCAGGGCGGAAGCCATCAACAAGGAGGTGCGCAGTCACTTGGATCTCTGTTCCCATAAAGTTCAGTTGGTGCTGACTGGGTATTAAAGGTTTACGACTTCCTTTCTTCATCTTGTGCCAAGTACAATATCGGTTTCTGGAGACCTGGGTCTGGTATCATTCACCAGATTCTCCTCGAGAATTATGCTTTCCCTGGTGGCCTTCTCATTGGTACTGACTCACACACACCTAATGCTGGCGGTTTGGGAATGTGCGCCATCGGCGTTGGCGGTGCCGATGCCGTTGACGTTATGGCCAACCTTCCTTGGGAGTTGAAGGCACCTAAGATAATTGGTGTTAAACTCACTGGACAGCTTAGCGGATGGACTGCTCCTAAAGGTATTTTCATAGCTGTGTGATTTTGTTGGCTTGCGTTAACAACTCTCGTAGACATTATCTTGAAGGTTGCTGGTATTCTCACCGTCAAGGGTGGTACTGGTGCCATTGTTGAATACCACGGTCCTGGTGTCGATTCGCTGTCTTCAACTGGTATGGGCACTATTTGCAATATGGGTGCCGAAATCGGCGCTACTACCTCCGTTTTCCCATTTAACGATAGCATGTACAACTACCTCGCTGCCACCAAGCGTAAGGATATCGGAGACTTTGCTCGTGTCTATGCCAAGGAACTTAAGGAGGACCAGGGCGCAGAGTACGACCAATTGATCGAGATTAACTTGAGTGAGCTTGAGCCCCATGTCAATGGACCTTTTACCCCTGACTTGGCTACTCCTATTTCCAAGTTCAAGGCTGCTGTTGAGAAAAATGGATGGCCTGCTGAGCTGAAGGTTGGCTTGATTGGGTCATGTACCAATTCCTCTTATGAGGACATGTCTCGTTCGGCTTCAATTGCTCGCGATGCTTTGGACCACGGTGTCAAGGCCAAATCTCTGTTCACTGTTACTCCTGGCTCTGAGCAGATTCGTGCTACGATTGAGCGCGACGGCCAGCTCCAGACTTTTGAGGAGTTTGGCGGCATTGTTCTCGCCAATGCCTGTGGGCCTTGCATTGGGCAGTGGGATCGCAAGGATGTCAAGAAAGGAGAGGCCAACTCTATTATCTCTTCCTATAACCGCAACTTCACTGGAAGAAATGACGCCAATCCTGCTACTCATGCTTTTGTTACATCACCGGATCTTGTCACTGCCCTCACCATCGCTGGTGATCTTCGCTTTAATCCCTTGACTGATACCCTCAAAGACAAGGACGGAAAAGACTTTAAGCTTTCTCCACCGACTGGTGCTGGCCTCCCCGAGAAGGGTTATGACCCTGGCCGTGACACCTATCAAGCTCCTCCGGCTGACCGCACTGCTGTTGGTGTCATGGTTTCCCCATCCTCCGACCGTCTCCAAATTCTCAGCCCTTTCGAGCCATGGAACGGCAAGGACGCCAACGGTATCCCTATCTTGATCAAGTGTAAGGGCAAGACCACTACCGACCACATCTCGATGGCTGGCCCGTGGTTGAAGTACCGTGGACATCTTGACAACATCTCTAACAACATGTTGATTGGTGCCATCAATTCTGAGAACGGAGAAGCAAATAAGGTTAAGAACGCTCTCACCGGTGGATACGATGCCGTCCCTGCTACCGCCAGAGACTACAAGTCTAAGGGTGTCAAGTGGGTTGTTATTGGTGACTGGAACTACGGGGAGGGGTCCTCGCGGGAACATGCTGCCTTGGAACCTAGGCACTTGGGCGGCTTGGCCATCATCACCCGCTCCTTCGCTCGTATCCACGAAACCAATCTTAAGAAGCAGGGAATGCTCCCATTGACCTTTGAGAATCCTGAGGATTATGACAAGATCAACCCTGACGACAAGGTTGACTGTAAGTACTGCCTGCCCTATGTATAGTATGCAGAGAGCTAATAATGATTGTGCAGTGCATGTAACCGACTTGGCTGTTGGCAAACCAATGAGAATTAAGTTCACTCCCAAGAACGGCAAGCCATGGGAGACGAACCTGCTCCACACTTTCAATGAAGGTAACTGTTTCTCCCTGACCTAATCCTCTGTCTGGCCATTCCTAACACGTCAACAGGTCAAATCGAATGGTTTAAAGATGGATCTGCTTTGAATAGTATGGCCAAGAAGGCAAAGGCATAAGTAGTCTATTTTTGGTTTTTTTTCTCCCCTAGTCGAGATAGCGTTTTAAAAATGTACAGTACCCCTACCAAACTTCTGTTTCCTTTTTCCTTACACTTTTTCCCACTTGCGAAGGTGGCATTCGAGACTTTTGAGATGTCGAGCTCAATTAACAGAAATGGGCTATGGAGATCCATGGGAAGATGGAGGCACTCTTCGGATTGCCCCATAGAATTACTGGACGGCTTTGTTTTCTGGTTTTATGCCCAATTTCTCTCTTCCCTCCTTTTTTCTTTCTCTTCATCGTGGGTTGTTTGTATTTATGGACGAATATCTCCTTTTGTCTGCCATCATAGCAAAGTTAACACCATTTGTAATTCCCCTGTGAAATTATTTATTTTGTCAAGCACCGCGCCACCTGCCCCAAGGACGGAAGTCTAGTATTGTGATCTAGTATCTATCTGCGCCGTTTTATGTGCCAGTTTTCCAGAAATAGCCCTCTACTGCTTACCAAGCCCCGCAGCCATATTGGTAGCCTCTTGGATGGTCCTTGCAATGGTCGAGCGGACCTTTCCGTCCTCCAAGATGAGCAAACCACAGATAGTGCAGCCAGCTGGAGTGGATACCTGCTCCCTGATGATTGCCGGATGCTGACCAGCCAAAACCATTCTGCCGGCACCTTGCATAGCTACAATAAACCCCCCACAGTCAATCACATCAACAAATGAACGAGTGAGTGGACGGGGGGATAGAATCGTAATGTCTTACTCTGAGCAGCCATCATCTGCGCTTCCGCCCTCGGCAATCCCATCATGACCCCGCCATCGGCCATGGCCTCGACTATAAGAGCGTAGAAAGCAGGACCGGATCCGCACAGGGCGGTGCAAGCATCCATATGCTTCTCACCGAGTACCAGCGAGCGACCAACCTGCGAGAATATCCATGAAACCAGAGCCTTCTCCTCCGGGGAGATATCGTCCTCCGCCGAAATAACGGTCATGCTTTCGCGGATCTATCTTATCCACATCAGCGCCCTGCCCCTCTTCAAAAAGAAAAAAAAAGAGAAAAAAAACAATCGCACCTTAGAAGCAGTATTAGGCATAGCCCTAACCACCCTAGTACTGCCGGGCACCACCTCCCTGAGCGCAGCAATCTTAACCCCAGCCAGAATACTAACGAGCAACTTCCCCTCCAGCGCCTCACTCATTCCTTCCTCGCCCAACAGCTCAGCATACATCTGCGGCTTGCAGCCCAAAATGACCACGTCCGCGCCCCGCACCCCTTCAACATTGTTGCCCGTGTAGACTTGGACCGGCGAAGTGCCGCCGTGTGTGGTGAATTCCTCGAATGCGCGGCGCACGCGGGAAGCGGACTCGGGGCGCTTGACGCATGCGATGAACTTGGAGGGGAGGCGGGTGGGGGTTTTGCTGGCGTCGTGGAAGCGTGTTGGGAGGAGGGTGGTGGGGGTGCTGGTCCCGGAGGAGGCGCTGGGGGGGATGCGGAGGCTGGAGAAGGAGGAGAGACTGGATAGGATTCCGGAGAGGATGGCTACACCCATGGTGCCGCAGCCGAGGACCGTGAGGGTTAGTGATTCGGGGGTTGGTTCCATTCTTTTTTATCTTTGGTTCTCTTGTTGTGGTGGTGGTGGTGGGATTGGTCGGCGGGTGTTGCGGGGGGATGAACTTTGTGAGGTGGGGGAGGTGGGGTGGGTTTTATCGATAGTGGGTATGATACCGGTATATAGACTACCGTAACCGGCGAAAAAAATATGGAGCTCTGGGTAGGTCAAGTTAGGGTTAGGTATTCTCTCCCCAATACATTCCATATGGCAGCTGGAAAGAACACGGTCCAGTTCTGGGCTTTTATTATCCGGCAATTCTCTGAATCTCGGGGAGGCACGGATATGCTCGAGTTGCAACAGCTGAGATCTTGACTTCGCAATGCATGCGGCGTCGTTCATGCCTTGTTTGTTGGTGTTCACCAACAACCTATACACACGAGATATCACTCGCAATGTTAGGGTTCCAGGGTTTTCGTATGCGAGTAGCCGAGCCGCAGCGCCTGGAAGCATTTCAGTGGATCACGTGATTTGGCTTAGATTTTGGTGTAGAGTCAGAGAGTATCCACCGAATTTTCTCAATTAAGTTTCAATATCTCCTGGGCTTGCTCCCCCGGTGTGTATTTCGAGTCCTGTACGGAATCAATTACCCCTGTATTTTCTGGAACTGCGTGTTTATCTGTTTTGGGTACGATAATGTGAACTTGTGCTCGAGTACTTGTACAGTACGGCTGAAAGAAAAGAAAAGAAAAGAAAAAGAGAGGAAAAAAATCCTGGTCCATCCGCTGCAGATAGCTTAGCTGGCTGAAATTGAACCGAATTGGAATTGGGCCTGTGAATCTCGGAACGCGCTGTAAGGTTGTACCGGCAACTAACGAACGTCTGACTTGCAGTATATCTTTAACCATCGCTGTTGACCTCCTTTCTTCACTCCCTCAACTAAACTCTCTCTCTGGTTCCGTAGCGGTATCGGGGCTACAGACGACCATCACTGCAAGTCCTCATCGCCGCGGAAAGGTCAATTTCCCGTTCCCTTTTTTTTTTTTTTACTAAACACGACGAGACGGATTACGATAACAACCATCCCCTATACATTTATTGGAAAACAGTAACCGAAAATGCCGCCACAAGCCCCAATCCAGGCCTTATCCGATTCGGCTCACGCAACCTGGAAATACCTAGAAACATACCTACTTCGCCTGCCAATCCTAACACGCATCGTGATACTGCTCATTGCGGTAATCCACATGCTGGAGGTGTGTGGCCTCGGAATGCTGGATTGGATGGCGCTGGATGTTGGGAAGATGAATTTTGGGCAGAGTTGGACTTTCCGCTGTCTTCGGTTTTATTTGTTTGTTTTTGAGTGGAGGGTGAGGGCTAATTGTGAGAGGGGAGGGTGGTGGTAGTGCATCGATTGAATACCTACCCGCTCGTGCATGTGGGGCTTTTACATGCGCTTTTGAACCTTCTTGCCTTGACCCCGCTACTTGAGAGGTTTGAGAGGGAGGTGGGGACTTTGAAGACGTTGTTGCTGGTGCTCGGTCGTAGGTTTTGCTCAATCCCGGTTGGTGGGAGGGGGGCGAGTAGTGGGGCGAGGGGATGCTGATGGGGCGCGGTTGGGGTAGCTCTTGTGACGTTTCCTGGTGGATTGTATGTTGGTATTGAAATTTTCTTGCTTGGTGCTTATGATTCGGTTGCTGGGGCGAGGTAGGTTTTCGTCATCCTAGCACTTAGGAGATAGCAAGTTGTGTGGGGGCGCTGGCTGATTGGGCTTTGTACGAGACAGTGCGTTGGTATTTACCCTTATGGCTAATGAAGCGGTGAAGACGTTTTTGGAGAAGCCAACTTATAAGTACTAGGCCTGTTCTAGCCATATAAGGGAGTGTGTTGCTAATGAGAATTGTTGCAGTATTGCTGGCTATGGTATACCCTCATGGATGGCTCCGATCTTCTGGTTGGTAGTTATTTCGATTTTGGTTCCTGGAGCCAGTATTCTCGGACATTTCTGCGGGTTGATAATTGGCTATCTATGTTTGTTACCTGCTTCCTCTCTGTTGAACATATGCTCACAGCACTGCCTAGATGCTTGCCACTACCTCCGTCTCATCGAGCCTTCTGAGAATATACTAGGCAAAGTCGAGTCTAAGCTAAACTTTCTCTTCCGGCGTGTGCCGTTCTACGTTTCCCTTGAGAACAGGATTGAGATGAGCCACATGGAGCTTCTCCCAACAGCAAACAGCTCAAGAACCCAGTCAACATTGCGCGCAACAACTCCAATCCCTATGGAAGGCGGTTCTGGCTTTGCTGCCGCTGGTCCCGGCAGAGTCCTTGGTTCGTAAGCGGGGGTAAGTAATCATAGCTTGAGGAGAGTAAGGCCAAGGAACGGAAGAGCTTATTTTCGGTGTGAATAGACATACTCTCATAATGCTCTTTGTCGACACGTTTTTCGGGTGAAAGGTTGTATTTGAATTTTGTAATAATCTTATTAGCTATAGCTCAGGTATGATACTAAGGATACACAAACGGCAATTGTTTTTCCTTATAGGGCATGTACCTCTTCACTAAATGCGGTGTAATAATAAGGAAGCGGGTCAGGGTTAGGGTAGTTGAGGCTTAATATTTATGATAGCTTATTTTTTTCCCTGTGAAGACCTACTCCCAGAGCCTCCGGGGGAGACATCATTCAATTCCCCACCAAGGCATCTGAAAGACGAAAAACTCGATTCGCGAAAAACTATGCCTCTCCCCCCCGGGGTTAACGGTGCTAATGCTGTGATCACACTACGCATGATAAACAATGTCATTTCAGAGCATACCTCGCCATCCTCCGTCCCTTTTATGATCTCACAATTATACATGACTCCGGTCCTCGAAACCTGCGCCTCTCTGTCGGCGTCTTCGCAGTACACCGGAGACAAGTCAGAGGGGTCTGCTCTCTTGCACAGGTTCAAGACAAGGGTCTCCTCCCTCCTGCAGAGCAAATTACCGGTGGAGAAATGGATCGGCATTGCATTGGCAAAGGCAGCAATGGAGAGCAGTTTTGAATGTTTAGCCTCGAACGGTGAGGTTTGGGTCAGGTTGATGGTTCCAATATTGACTGTTTGTCTCTTCCTTAGTTTCTTTCTAACTATAGTATTTCCGAAGATTGGAGTTGAAGTCGAGGCTGATTGGAAATGTAGAAACCTGAACCACCCCCAACGATCAACTACGCAATTGCGACACTAACCCGAGTGTTCACCGTCCTAACGGTTGACAAACCAACCTTGATCCGCCAGATAGTTTCGCCAAATCTTCCGGTCACAATTGGACATATCTTGAACATACTCAAGCCAGTGGATTCACCGCCATCCGATGCGATGCCTTCGGAGGACACGCTTGCGACGGCATTGGAAGCCCTCAAGGACCTTCTATGCCATAATCCGGTTACATTCCGTCCGTTTACGCAGCGCGCACAGGAGATTGTGCTTTCAGTATTATCGCCGCAGCGCGGGCTTAGCAAGCTTGGACGTTTAGCGGGGGATTTGTTTGTTTCATTGCATCTTTCCGGCACTGCACCCCGTGGCGGCACTAGTGGAATTATAACCAGTGAAGGAGGTGGAAGTTCGTCGGGCAACAGAGCTACGGCAGTCGCAGAAGGGTGGACTCGTACCGTCAAGGCAGTGATTTCTGAGATTGATGAGTTGTTGGATGTGATTCTTAGATGTATGGATGAAGGGCACCGTATCGGTATATCACGCAGGAACAGGAGCACGGAGGTCTCCGGTACGTCAAATATTGGTCTGAGCGAATGGAAAGGGATCTCGAAGGGATTCGACAGAGCGGAGATGTTACTCAGGCTGTTGTCGCGATTCCTCTGTCATCCAACGAGTTCGCAGGTTGCCATCCCGCTGGGACAATTTGTCGGGCTTACTGGTAGGTTGACTGGATTATCCTGCGAGGCAGCAGAGAACAATACGGCGATTGAGCGGCCTGAGCGAGAAATGGTAATAGTTAGACTATCGGGCTTAAAATGCTGCGCATTAAACCTACTGTCCTCTGCAATCGAGCGATTAGGGAGAATATTCGCCCCGTTAGTAAATCTAGTCATAGAACAGCTGGCCTTTGCATACTCCGAACATCGCTCTGATACGGGAATCCGAACAGCAGTCTACACTCTCCTCACCGCACTCCTAAACCTCTTCGGCCCAGCTCTCGACAAACAAACTGTAACTTTGGTCCACCCGATCTTGTCCTCGCTCTACACCGACCTTGTCCTCAACGCCGATGAGCCTAAAACCACTCTCCCTGCCAAACCTGTGGGAAAACGCGGCAACAGGAACACCGGAAAACAAAAGGAAATCCACGCGGACTCGCTCCTCTCATCGTCGTCGCGACCCAACTCTCGACCAATGTGGCTTCGGGGATTGATCTCCGCCGCAGAGGAACTCTTAGTAGCCGTGCTAGAGAAGCTGCCGCCAAATTACGTCCGCCCCCAGACGAGAAGGTTGCTGGATCGCGCTGCGGTGTTTACAGCGAATGAGAAGGCAATGATGGCGAGTGTTTTGTTCCCCGCCACTTCTCCAGATGGAAATCTGAGGGGCAGGAGCGTACTCCCGCACCTAGTCGGCGTGAGTAGAGGAAATCTAGCTGTTGAAGGGATTGTGAGGCCTAGATTACCGGTCCTTTGGGTCAGCAGGAGGCGGGCTGATGATGTTGAGGAGGAGGAAGAGGAAGAAGGAGAAGATGAGGAAGTAGAGGATGAAGAGGAGGAGGAGGAAGCGGCTGTGGTTCATAAAATAAATGCAGTCCAATCAAGCAGTATAACTGAGAAACCGACGGCAAAACGCAGTGTATCCGACGACCAAGACGCCGCCCCCTCTCCAAAACGTCGCAAGTCGCATACACCAACACTACCTCTCCCTTCTCCTCCGGCACTAGGACAGGATTCTGTACCTCAACCCACCCAAGCAGTCTCTACAGCACACACCATCCTAGATTACACATTCATCAAAACCACCCAACAAACTGTCCCCGAAGCCCAGCCCCAACCTACTACTCCTACTCCTATTACCACTACCGCCACCGCTGCACCACTATTCGCACCAGCGATAACCACTACCATAACTCAGCACGTCGAGGCCATCCGCGAAAACGCCCGCCTCGAAGCGGTAGATTCGGATGACGAGATGATCATTCCGGAAATAGACATGGGGGAGAGTAGCGACGACGATGACGACGAGTCGGAGGGGGTTTAGAAGTCGGGAGTGTATGATAAACAACGGCTAGCTAGAGGGTTAAAAAATGCTCTCATCTGTCTAAGGATGTGAGATGGTGTGAATTTTAGCGTTTGACTTGGCCGTGTGATAATTTGTGATTCGATTGAGGGTATTGTCGGGATTTAATGGTATACCTTGGCAAATCTTGGTAGGCTTTGGCAGTGTATCATACTGCGGCAGTATCTAATCTAATGCTATTACAAAGTATATTCCGCAAGTCTACATCATATAAATCAATAATTAAAACGTTCTAGAAACAGCGCCAGAAGAAAAAAAATTCAATAGAATTGCTATCGACATCAGATTCTATAATAATTATCACCGCCCCCATTTACAATTTACCCTCCATTTGGGACCCTGGGTCCTAGCTGTGTTGAGTTGGGTGTTTTGTTTTTTTTAATTTTCGCTCTCGCCCTGACAAACGGTGTTTCACCAGCCGGCACCCGACGATAAGGTTGAATTAATTTATGTCTCGGCTGGTGCTGGTGCTACTTAGTGCGCGTTACCCGGCCGACATCTCATCATTCCCGGATAATCATTTCTCCGACATATTATCATAAGATAGCTAAAAAAGTATGATACTCGTAAATTACCATAACGCAGCAACCACCCAACCCAAACCACCATCCACCCATCAAGCACTCTATACACAACCACCCAAAATGTCAACACCAAAAATATCTTGTATCGCCCTAATCGGCCGCAACGTACCTCCTCCCTACCTCCCCCTCATCCCACCATCCCACCTCCACCCCAACTAACCAAAAAACAAAACCAAAACCAGAACTCCCCCCTCCACCTCCAAACCTTCCCTTCACAACCCCAACCACAACAACCCTCCCCATCAACAACCCTAAAATACCACTTCTTAACACACGCAACCCTAGACGTCTTCCAATCCCGCTTACCACTAAAATCCAACGGCGACAGCGATTTCGGCCTGCTATACAGCATAGATGAGGAATTGGCGGCGTATGGGTGGTTGACGAACACGGGGGTTAAGATTGTGGTTGTTGTGGATGTTGGCAGTGCTGGCGCTGTTGCTGGTGGTGGCGCCGGTGGCGCCAGTGGCGGGGGTGGGTTGGGGGTTAAAGATGGGGAGTTGAAGGGGGTGAGTTTTTTGATTTTTTTGAGTTTTTGGTTGGCTTTGCTGAGTGGGAGTTAGGTTTTTCGGGCGTTGCAGACGGCTTATATTCGGCTTGTTTGTAATCCGTTTTATGAATTGGGTGGTGGGGCTGGTGGGGCTGTTGGGGGGGGAGGGATGATTACTAGTAAGCGGTTTGTGGAGGATGTTAGGAGGATTGGTGAAGGGTGGGTTCCGGGTTCTGGGGTGGGGGGCGCTTGATTGAATGAATGAGGTCTTTGCGTGGAGGAAGTTTCCTGCTTCCTGCTTCTGTCTCTGTTTTTTTTTGTTGTTCTGGGGGGTTAGATTAGATGCCTTTGGTAAAAAGCTTTCTGTCTTTTGCTTTCTTGGGCGGGGAGCTTCCATAAGCTGGGATACAATACCGTGCCAGCTATTTGGCCACCGACTCGGCCAGCCGTGGAATTTCAAAAGCTCAAGAACACACATAACATGACTATATGTAAAGATACACAGTAACGTATTCATGGTTGATTGTTAATACATCTCTACGGCAGCTAAAATACTGTACAATACTGTACATTACGCCATCGTACTCCCTCCATACAGCCATAACAGTACCCCCTCCAACGAAAAAGCAAAGACAAAAAAAAAAGACAATCTTATACACAGAAATCATCCAATTGCCGTTCTATACCACAAGACCCAGCCGGGACGAAAATATCGTCACATCAGGATAAAAAAACAAAATAAATAAAAAAAAACTCTATCACTAACTTTTTAAAGGGAGGAGGAAAGGACAGAAGCCAAAGATAAAAATTGACAGAACACCAAACGAAATCAATCTGTAGCACGATGCATGCTGAAGAACAAAAGACAAAAGGGGAAAGGGGGGAATGCAATCACTCTCATGCACCAATGCAACCATAAACCATCGTATTCATCATCACCTTACCCTGTCACGCCTCCCCAGCAATTTCCACCCCATTTCCGTTAGTATTATCATTTATATCAGCTCCTCCAGTACCCAATTTCCTGGACGGAGTGATGACCCCCGGCTTCTCCGATTTGGAAGCCACCTCCATCAAACTGACAGAGCTTTGACCATGATGCGCCAGACTCATTCCCAGGGCTCTGTGTGCTGGGTTCTCTGGCTGCAGGTTCTCGGCGGGCGTCGATCTAAGCCACGGGACATTTGAGCAGCGGGAGACGAGGCGCATGGTTGTTTGGTCAACCGGTTGGAAGTGATTACTTCGCACACCGCTCAAGCATTCCAGGAGTTTGAGGACTTCATCGCGCTTGTAGTGTGGTGGGCGGCGGAGCTGGGTGTGTTCTAGGAGTGGGTATAGAACGCGGAGGTAGGTGTGTCGGAGCTAGTTTTTGCCATATCAGTATGTTTTTGAGAGGGGGTTTCGGTGGGAGGGGATTGTTACCGGCTCGGACTCGTCCGGAAGGTCTAGGAGGTTGCGGATCATCACATCGACCAGAACCCGCAGGTCGTTTGTGTAAAAGTATTCATATGTTGCACTCGTGGTGAAGAGGAGGTATAGAAGTTTTAATATTAACAGTTGTAAGCAAGTTTCGCCTGTGGTGGCCCCTAATTGTTAGTCTTTGTCATGTTATCGCCCCCATCAAGCTACACGACTCACTTTCACGATTAAGAAGAAGAATGATATTCTCCCCAAAAGTCTTGTATGTAGAACCATGAAAACATAGAATTTTTATAACTTTATTTGTTGGGGCGCCTGGTGGGTCCGTGGGGTTCGAACAAGGGGCATGGGCTGAAACCATGTACTGCTCGTTCAATACAAGCTAGTGAAGGGTTAGCCAGAGCGCAATGCCAACCATTTTCTAGAGGTATGTACCAAAATTCTAATTACTGGGTAATGGTATGGGTCGTTGGGATCCTCAGGATCCTCCTCAACCAACCCAAAAAGATATGATATGAATTCGTCACCAATCGCTTCTATCGTAGAGTTAGTCTTCAAAGCTCCTGGGTGCCAAATAGTTAAGAAATCCTACCTAAGTCTTCGCGTCTCAAGCGCTGTATCCGAGACATCTCGTAAAGCAATTCTATAAGCGAGCGCCAGAGCATTCTATCCTCATCCCTAGTCTTCTGAACCAGATCCATTAACCTAATAAAAAGGCCTTCTTCTAACATCATCTCAAACGTCTTCTGGGTCCCCCGGCCATCATATAATAGAATAAGCGCAACCAAGTGTAATCGTGGGGTCAAAGTCTCCTGCATATCATCGTTAGTCCTGCAATGCCCCCAAAAGCTGAATAGAACTCCAAAACGTGGGCGAGCCGAACCTTTCTCAACCGTCCGATCATCCGTCGGCGGACGTAATGTCGATGTTTCGTAAACAACGGAGAATCCAAGAGCTTATAGGCGCACTTTGCCCAGTCATACTCGGAGACTAAGTACTCTATAAACTTTACATGTTAAAACCCATGCTCCCAGTTAAAAGTGAGAAAAATCCTAATTGGCGGAGTTGCCGTAGAAATGGAGGGGGGAGGGAGGAGTTGTTGCAGGGGGAGGGGCTGATGTTCGCGGAGGGGGCACAGTACCTGTAAACGAAGAAGTGAATGCTAGGTAAGACTTCAGAGCCTGGTCGATGAAGGTCTGGGTTTCGCAATGCGCACTGACAATGTCGTCGAGCTCTGCTCAGGTCAGCTGGAGGTCACGCGACCGAAAAATATAGTAAGAGGGGGAGCGCTTTTACCATCCCAGAATTGTTGTGCATTCTCAAGGCTGTAGGCAACATCGAAGTCCATTTTTCTCTCTTTCGTCTCTGCTGAGAGCGAGTAGCTCAGGAGGGGTAATTTGGGGAAGGAAATCCTTTTTGAGCACGAGAAGAGAGGGCGAGAGAGTGCTGGCTAGTCCTGTGCCGCAACGTGTGATCTAGGGCTGAATGGAAGCCTCTTGTTCGATCGGTATCGCCTTACTATGATCCGCCCGTTTGTCACTTCAAATCAAGCGCAAAAGCATCACGAAAGGAAGCCGGAGAGTAGAATCAAGGGTTGTTGGAAAGGATGATTTACTGCCGTATGCTGTAGGGGTACTAGTACCGGTAGGGGAGCGGACAGGTTGTGTACTGTAGAAAGCGTAGATGGTTGGGTGACAGAAGATCGGGTGGAAGAAATCGTCAGGGGGGGCTGGACGAACTGCAGGTGGAAATAGTTAATCTGACCGAGATTCTCAACCTGCTTTCCTTGGTGAACATCTACTGGTTGGGTCCACCGACTCATACATCTAAATCCCTTTCTAGGATTCTTACCTTTATTCCTTGATTTCTATGATAATATTATGAGATTGTGTTAAATAATTTTTATAAATTATTACCGATCATTCATTGTGTGCCGGGTGTGACCTACTATGTTCTGTGGGCTCACATAACGGAACCTCACTTCATCACACATCACTCGATTGATCAAAGCTGAAAACAACACGCATTGCTTAGTAAGTTGAGGAGACATAGGCAAAAATGGAATGGAATTGGGGTTTTTTGGCCGGGCAAAATTCAACGAGTTTTTATTGGAGAGAAAAGAAAAATCGGGGAACAGATTACCCTAATACAAGTGCCAGGGATAAAGTTTCCGAACTTGCAGTAGTGTGGCTAAGATTTCATCTCGGGTTATTTAGCGGGCGATATTGCTATTCTTTTGGCCCAAGTGGACGCACTCTAGGTTTAGAGAGGTGGTTGCGAAAGGTCGGGTCAGACAGGCTGAATGCTACAGAAAGGCCCTTAGTATTGCTAGTGGTTGATGTTGTTTCTTTAGATGTTGTAATCGAGTAATCGAAAAGTTGATAAAAAAAAAAAAAGAAAAAAAAAAAAAGTTTCCGAACAAGCACCGTCATAGCTACACCTCCAGTCATTGGAAAAATGACTTGTCGCACAAACCGATATTTAGGTTTCTGACCAATCAAAAACCAACCCCTCTTTAAAGCTTAGGCTTCTTTGGCTTCATTTATCTACAACTATGTCGTCCAGCCTAGGGAGAATGATTACCGATCTAGTCCGTGAGAATCAGGGACTAAGAAAAAGCATGGCAGAAGAGACGGCCGTCAAGGTGACCTTGATGACTAGGAAGAAAGAGTTGGAAAAGCTAGTGCGAGATTTGAGGAAGGAGAATAGCGACCTTAGGGTCCTAGCAGAAAAAGGGGATAGGAGAACGGTGATCGCGAAAACCCTATCGAAAAATACATTCGCTGAGATTAGACCGAGCACGCCCTATATACCGGTTTCGCCAATTCCTTTCAGGCTTGGAAGGAAAAGAGGAGGAGGGGAGGGTGAAGGGTGTGGGTTTCTGTGGAGGACGGTAGAGGTGGGTGAGGGAAAGAGGAGGAAAGTTAAGGAAGAGGTGCGAACACAGGTTGACCCTGAAAAGTTGAAGGGAACAGGGCCTGTGGTGGGATTAAAAGTTGGTAGTATGGCGTGATTGATTTGTTGGGGTGGAAGGTGTGGTTGAGGAGTTGGGTAGGATGGGAATTATGAGTTGTGAGGAAAGCCGTTGGCTGGTTGACGATGCCGAACGGGGCCGGAGAATGAAGGAAGGGAAGACTTCGTCCACTGTAGTGGCGTTTGTAAGAGGGGGGAAGGAAGTGGATGGCCTGTTTCGTTTGGGGATGTGGTTGGCTGGCCGATGGTGCTCGATCCGGCGATTCCGGGCTGTAAGGCAGTAAGGAAGGTGGATAGATGGTGTCAGGTGAAGGTTGCACTTGATGCTAACAGAAGGTGAGTTGAGAAGATGTTCGCATTGGTAGAGGCGTTCACAGGGGATGAAGGGATAGAGGTGGAATTGACCACTTCGGAGGAAGGTGAGAGGATTGTGGAGTTGGAAGAGGGTAAGGGGAAGGGGAAGGAGACAGAAACACTGAGGAAGGAGGGGAAAGAGGAAAAGGTGGACTTTTCTTATATTCCGAAGGGCTGTGGGTGGTGGTTTGGGGAAACTAGTGCGAGGAAGGACACAAAGGCGAACTTGGATTGGGCAGTCGGGTTAGGGAAACTGAAGGAAGTGGGCGTGGGTGATATGGGGTATTGCAATTCGTGCCGGATGATGGGTGGTGTCACAAACGGTGACTAAGCAAGGCAGACTCTCACATGACTAATAGTTATTAGTCATCGGTTTGTTATCTTTCACACTATGAGATCAGTTGACTCATAGGTTTTCACATGACGACGCAATAGCGTGTTATTAGGTTATTGTTATTGGTTGATATTTGACATGACGCACGATTGTGGTCATGTGGTTTATGTATTTCGCACATGACTCATAGTTATGAGTCATGGGTTTCACGCATGTGATCCCGTTAGGGCACATGACTTGTTTT